>RCUU01001176.1_pt1 | contig 12933 bp, 10 predicted proteins | sample 2166211 | NCBI WGS metagenome assembly RCUU01 (sample SAMN09932620, study PRJNA488358) | compost metagenome | feature: garden; material: soil; isolation source: compost soil in phenylacetic acid-enriched culture | place: Germany: Experimental Botanical Garden Goettingen | collected 2016-01-27
GTTTCTTAATAAGGAAGCGACACGTGCTATTGTGGAGAGGTTACATGGCTATAAGATTCTAATTCTCGGCAATCATGATCGGGGACGCGGTCGGGATTGGTGGCTTGAAGCAGGCTTTGACGAGGTTAGTGAATATCCGCTGATTTATAAGGATTTCTTTTTTCTTTCCCATGAGCCTATGTATATGAATAAGCATATGCCTTACGTAAATGTGCATGGTCATATTCATGGACAAAAATATGAAGGAAACAATTACTTTAATATTTGTGTGGAGCACTGGAACTATAAACCGTTGACCTTTGAACAGATCAGAGACGCTGTCGTAGTCAGTGAAGAAGGTTGATTTAGGTACAAAGAAGTAAAAATGCGTATTTATGCAATGTGCGTTTTATTTATTACTATGGAAAAATTGTTGATTACGATCAGATTCCTTCTATATAATGAGGGTTAATAGCTAATCTATAGCCGGAAAATAAGGAAGCACCTTTTTTCTTGAGATTTGACGCCCAAACAGGGGTGTATTTCAGGAGATGAGGTGTTTTTATGTATGGAAAAATGCATAGTGCGTGTCTGTACGGAATTGAAGGGGGAATGATCGGTGTTGAAATTGATCTTGCGAATGGTTTGCCACAGACGAATATCATCGGCTTACCGGATTCAGCGATTCGAGAGGCTGTAGAACGAGTACGAGCCGCTGTTAAGAACTGCGGTTATCGTTATCCGCAGCAGCGTATTACGATAAATCTAGCGCCAGCGGACTTGCGAAAAGAAGGCTCAGCTTTTGACCTTGCGATTGCTCTGGGTATTCTGATAACAAGCGGTCAGCTGATTATGCCCCTAGCGAATGAGATGCTTTTCATTGGAGAACTTGCGCTAGATGGCAGTTTGCGGCCAGTATCAGGTGTTCTGCCAATGGTAGAAGCTGCGCGTAGAAATGGATTTAAGGCTGTACTGCTTCCTGAAGGCAATGCTGCTGAGGCGGCTTTGATCAGTGGCATGCATATATACGCAATTAACCATCTCTGTGCATTACCGAACCCGGAAGAATCGGAGTCCAACTCAGCTATAGCTATAAAAGAGGATGATGAGAAGAATCAACAAGATGAAGGAGTTTCCGGAGTAAAACCTTCTTTATCATCGCTTCCTTTTCCTGTATCTGTAACCAAAGGTATGGACGTAAATGAACGACCTCCGGTTATTGTCCTTTCTTTGGAACATCTTAAATATAGCCCGGTTTACGGCACTTCTGAGGCCTCCTCATGTGCAATAAATGAGATGATGGATGATTACAGTGACGTGCTAGGTCAACAACATGTAAAAAGAGCCTTAACCATTGCGGCAGCGGGTATGCATAATATTTTGCTTATCGGTCCACCCGGTACAGGGAAGACAATGCTGATTAAACGCCTTCCGGGCATCCTGCCAAGATTGTCTGAGAGTGAGGCGCTTGAGGTCACCAAAATTTTTAGTGCAGCAGGAACCTTGAAAGATACCCACAAAGGTTTGTTGCGTAGTCGTCCTTTTCGCTCCCCGCATCATACCATATCAGCTGCAGGTCTGATTGGGGGTGGGGGAATTCCAAAACCGGGTGAAGTTAGTCTCGCCCATCGAGGCATTCTCTTTCTGGATGAGTTGCCTGAGTTCTCACGGAATGTGCTTGAAGTGTTGCGCCAGCCCTTAGAAGACGGGGTTGTTACCATAAGTCGTGCTCGAGCTTCCTTTACGTATCCTGCAAAATTTATGCTCGCTGCATCAATGAATCCATGCAGCTGTGGTTATTTTGGGAGTGGGCTTTCTCAACAACATTGTACCTGCAGTCCCGCTAGGATTTCACAATATCGCGCAAAGATCTCCGGTCCCTTATTGGATCGTATTGATTTACAGGTGGATGTTCCTCGCCCAAAGGAATGGGACCGGCAGGGACCTGTTCTATCATCGGCTGAGATGCATACTGAGGTGATGGCGGCACAGGCGATACAAGCAAAACGTTTTAAACGCTTGCCTATTTCTTGGAACAGTGAACTTTCCGGCGCTTCCCTTCGGAGATATGCCAGTCTTAGCCGTGAAGGAACCCAATGGCTATATGACGTTCTGGAGAATTTAGGTCTAAGCATGCGAGCGCATGATCGAATAATAAAGCTATCCCGTACGATAGCTGATCTGGAAGGCGCACAGGATATTACCTCTGCTCATCTTGCAGAGGCTGTGCAGTACCGTAATCTAGACCGGCAGGCAAGGGTGGAGGAATGAGGAATTATCATAAGAAACAACCAGCAGCAAGTCCTGTATTTTTCAAGACATACTGCTGGTTTATTTACTACATCGTATATTGTTATGTTTTCCTTACAGTACATTCAATTCTACAGCGATATTACCACGGGTTGCACGGGAGTACGGGCAAGCGCCATGAGCAGCTTCTACTAAAGAGTTTGCGGTTTCTTTGTCAACGCCTTTTACCAGCACATCCAGCTTAACCGCTATGCCAAAACCTCCATCTTCAACTTTTCCGAAACTGACTGTAGCCGTTACTTCGCTACCTTCAATCTTCACTTTTCCGAGTCGAGCAACCATGTTTAAAGCACTATCAAAGCAAGCGGAATATCCAGCTGCGAATAATTGCTCAGGATTAGTGCCTTCACCACCGGCACCTCCCATTTCACGAGGTGTACTGATTGTAAGATTGAGCTTAGGGCTTTCTGATTCGATAGAACCGTTTCTTCCTCCTACGGCTTTAACAGTGGTTTCATACATTTTTTGCTGAATGGTCATCATGTTGCATCTCTCCAATTCATAATTAGTTTGTGTACAATCTAATTTATCACAATTAATAATAAAGTCAATTAATTTTTTGCTATTATTATGATGTTATGAGTGAATTATGATAAAATAAAGCTATAAGGCAGGTGAATAAGATATGAAAATCAATGAAGAAGATACGCAAAAGATGACAACTACACCTGAGCTGCTGATTGAGAATCAACTCTGTTTTACGATTTATGCTTGCTCTCGTGAGATCACAAAGCTGTATCAACCTTATTTGGATAAGATCGGTTTAACATACTCGCAATACCTAGTAATGCTTGTGTTATGGGAAAGGCAGCAATGTACAGTTAAAGAAATCGGTGAGGCGCTATTTCTGGATTCAGGGACGCTGACGCCGCTATTGAAACGTCTACAAGCTGCAGGATTGATCTTGCGTGAACGTTCGATGCAGGATGAGCGAAAAGTTCTGATTTCACTAACGGAACAGGGCTGGGCTCTTCAAAACGATGCGGCTTGTATTCCCGGAAAAATGATGGAAGAAACAACAATGTCCGGCGATGAGACTGTAGAGTTGCTGGAGCAGTTTAAAAGCTTGCTAAACCGTGTTCATGAGGCGAATATTCAAGATACAAAAAAGTAAGTGTGGACTGTAGTCAATGCGATCGTTCGCATTCCGGCATGAAACCAAGCGAAAAAATGTGTACAAATCATGAATATATTTAAGGAAAGCGTTTTAAAAACATGTTACACTATTCTGGGTTCCTTTATATGGCATATAGGTAAGTATAAGCTTAGTCTTATAGATTTACTCAATGTCTCTCGCAGAAACATGGCCATTCTTATACGAGTGGTAGAACAGTTTCTGCTGGTTCCGGAATAGTGCTGCATGTTTAGCATCAGCCTATCCCTAACCCCGCGGCAATCAAAACGGAAGGCGAGATGACAACAGGCTGCCTGTTAAGTCACCACGCTACTTTAGGAGGCTACCGCTATGAATATCCACGAGTATCAGGGAAAAGAAGTGCTTAAGAAGTACGGTGTGGCCGTACCGAATGGAAAAGTAGCTTATACAGTGGAGGAAGCGGTAGAAGCCGCAGAGTCACTGAGCACACCAGTTGTTGTAGTTAAAGCTCAGATTCACGCAGGTGGACGCGGTAAAGCTGGAGGCGTAAAGGTTGCTAAGAATATCGACGAAGTGCGTACCTACGCAACCGAGATTCTAGGCAAGACTTTAGTTACGCACCAGACGGGTCCGGAGGGTAAGGTAGTAAAGCGGCTTCTCATTGAAGAGGGCTGTCAAATTGTTAAAGAGTATTATATCGGTATCGTTGTTGATAGAGGAACGGGTCGAGTGGTCATGATGGCTTCTGAAGAAGGTGGCACAGAGATTGAAGAGGTTGCAGCTACACATCCGGAGAAGATTTTTAAAGAAGTCATTGATCCGGCAGTGGGTTTGCAGACTTTCCAAGCTCGTAAGCTAGCTTACAGCATCTCTATTCCGAATGAACTGGTAGGCAAGACCGTGAAGTTCATGCAAGCGCTATATCTAGCATTTGTGGATAAAGATTGCTCTATTGCCGAGATTAACCCATTGGTAGTTACAGCGGATGGAAATGTGATGGCTCTTGATGCTAAATTGAATTTTGACGCCAATGCTTTGTTCCGCCACAAGGATATTCAAGAGCTCCGTGATTTAGATGAAGAAGATTTGAAAGAAATCGAAGCCTCGAAGTATGACCTTAGCTATATTGCGCTTGATGGCAATATTGGTTGTATGGTGAACGGTGCTGGCTTGGCAATGGCAACGATGGATATTATTAAATATTACGGAGGCGAACCCGCCAACTTCCTCGATGTAGGGGGCGGTGCAACTACCGAGAAAGTTACTGAAGCCTTTAAAATCATTTTATCAGATGAAAAGGTGAATGGAATTTTCGTTAACATATTCGGCGGTATAATGCGCTGTGATGTTATTGCTAATGGTGTTGTGGAAGCGGCAAGTCAATTGGGTTTGACCAAACCGCTGGTGGTACGTCTTGAAGGAACAAATGTTGGATTGGGTAAGCAAATCTTGGCTGGATCGGGACTTAACATTGTAGCTGCTGATTCTATGGCGGACGGTGCCCGTAAGATTGTATCTCTTGTGCAATAATGGCTTTGAACTTGTAGCCAGTTATCGTATTTGACAATATGAGTAGGGATGTGACTTAAGGCATGAGCATTCTTGTAGATAAAAATACGAAAGTTATCACGCAAGGTATTACGGGAGCAACGGGCTTGTTCCATACTAAGGGTGCGCTGGATTATGGGACACAGATGGTTGGAGGCGTAACGCCAGGTAAAGGTGGTACGACAGTGAATATCACCCTTGAGAATGGCAATGAAGTTAGTCTTCCGGTATTTGATACTGTTGCAGCTGCTAAGGCAGCTACGGGTGCAACCGCTAGTGTAATTTATGTACCGCCAGCATTCGCGGCAGACTCCATCATGGAGGCTGTAGATGCAGAACTGGATTTGGTTATCTGTATTACCGAAGGGATTCCGGTCCTTGACATGGTAAAAGTCTCACGTTATATGGAAGGGCGTTCTACGGTATTGATTGGACCGAACTGTCCAGGTGTTATTACTCCTGGAGAGTGCAAGATTGGAATTATGCCTGGTTATATTCATATGCCTGGTTATGTTGGAGTGGTCTCGCGTAGCGGAACGCTAACCTATGAGGCTGTTCATCAGCTGACCACGCGCGGAATCGGGCAATCCTCGGCTGTAGGTATTGGCGGTGACCCTGTTAAAGGCTCAGAGTTTATTGATATTTTGAAGCTGTTTAATGAGGACCCAGGTACAAAGGCTGTGATCATGATCGGTGAGATCGGTGGAACGGCAGAGGAAGAAGCTGCGGAATGGATTCGCGAGCATATGACCAAACCGGTTGTAGGGTTTATTGGGGGAGCAACTGCACCTCCAGGCAAACGGATGGGGCATGCGGGTGCAATTATTTCCGGAGGAAAAGGTACAGCTAGCGAGAAAATAGCTGTGCTTGAAGCTTGCGGAATTAAGGTCGCTCCTACACCTGCCGAGATGGGCTCAACGCTTGTGAGTGTACTTGAAGAACGTGGTATTCTCAATGCATTTACATCGCACTAATTGTAGTTAATACAGGGAAATCACTCCACGTAGTGAGATTATTTCGTGTATAATTAATTAAAGAGGTAAGCAACCTTTTGTCCTATTAAGGGATGAAAGGTTGCTTTTTTTATTTTAATTAGAAATTTATTGAATTCAAAGAAATGCTTGCGTTTTCACGAGGTGTAACACAAAATAGGGAAGGCTAGGCCTTCCATGTTAAGGAGAGAACAATGATATGGAAAAACGGGAACTGCTATTCGGTTTTAATGAAGTGGAAGGGATTGGCTGGAAAACGATCGACAAGATTCGCAGAGCAGGGTTATTGTCAGAAAAAGCATTTTCTTGTAGCGCAAATGACTGGCAAAGGGTTGGGTTGACCGAGAAAATGTCGATTCATCTTGCTTCCATATATACGATGGATTGGATAGCAAAACGCCGCTTATTAATGGAAGAAAGTACAGTGAACATGATTACAATTTTTGATGCAGACTATCCTGATTTACTGAAAGAGACGGTTCAGCCACCATGGATTCTCTATTATCGTGGGCGTTTGGAATTGTTAACGACACCCGGTGTGGCGATGGTCGGCACTCGAGTACCAACAGCTTATGGACGAAAGGTAGGGGAGATCCTCACGAAGGAGCTTAGTGCAGCAGGTCTAACAGTGGTTAGCGGATTAGCTAAGGGGATTGACAGTGTCTGTCATGAAGCTGCGTTAAAAAGCGGTGGAGGCACTATAGCGGTAGTGGCTACAGGACTTGATCGGGTCTATCCACCTGAGAACAAGGAGCTTGAACGATTGATTTCCCGTGATGGGCTAGTGCTCACAGAGTACCCCCTTGGAACCAAAAGCCATCCAGGGTTATTTCCGCAGCGTAATCGTATTATTGCAGGGCTTACATACGGGACAGTGGTCGTAGAGGCGGATAGTCGAAGTGGTTCACTCATTACCGCCGATGCTGCCTTGGAAGTAGGACGGGATGTTTTTGCTGTCCCTGGTCCAATTACATCTCCTAAAAGTAGAGGTGCACTTGATCTGATTAAACAGGGGGCAAAGCTGGTAAGCGGTGCATTAGATATTATTGAAGAATATACTTCTTATCTCCCGACAAACCTCTCTAAAATGGGTGATAGCGCTCTCCCTAAACAGGTGAATGACGATTTGTTAATTGAAAAGAAATTGACAAATGAGGAGTTACACCTATACCATATACTGCATCAAGGACCCTTTATTTTGGACGATCTACTTGTGAGGACAGGATGGGATTTTGGACATTTGCATTCAGTTCTGTTATCTTTAATCATAAAAAAAGCGGTAGCACAATTACCAGGAGCTATTTATAAGGTAATTTAATATAGAGGTACGAGTGTTAACGAGGAGGAAGAGTCTATGGCAGATGCATTGGTTATTGTCGAATCGCCCGCAAAAGCGAAGACAATTGGCAAATATCTAGGTAGTAAGTATATTGTAAAGGCATCTATGGGACACATCAGAGATCTACCGAAGAGTCAAATTGGTGTTGAGGTGGAGAATGATTTTAGTCCCAAATATATTACTATTCGTGGTAAAGGTTCTATATTGAAGGAATTGAAAGATGCTAGTAAAAAAGTGAAAAAAGTCTATCTCGCAGCTGACCCGGATCGCGAGGGAGAAGCGATTGCATGGCACTTGGCACATGCACTGGATCTAGATAATACACAGGAATGCCGAGTTGTATTTAATGAGATCACCAAACAAGCGGTGAAGGATGCTTTTAAGACGCCACGCAAGATCAACATGGATCTTGTGAATGCACAGCAGGCAAGACGTATCCTGGATCGGCTAGTAGGTTACAAGATTAGCCCCCTATTATGGAAGAAAGTCAAAAAAGGGTTATCCGCTGGACGGGTTCAATCCGTAGCAGTAAAGATCATTATGGATCGTGAGAATGAAATCTCCGCTTTTGTTCCTACAGAATATTGGAGCATTACAGCCAAGCTAGGGATTCGAGATTCCGCCTTTGAAGCAAAGTTTCATAAGCTGAATGGCGTGAAGAAAGATCTTAATCAAGAGAGTGATGTTCAAGAAGTCCTTGAGGCAATCAAGAACGCAGCTTTCGAGGTGAGTAAAGTTAAGGAGAAGGAAAGACAACGACATCCTTCTGCTCCTTTTACAACAAGTTCCCTGCAACAGGAAGCTGCACGTAAGCTTGGATTCCGAGCAGCTAAGACTATGTCTGTTGCCCAGCAACTATACGAAGGTGTAGAACTGGGCAAAGAGGGAACTGTAGGTTTGATCACCTATATGCGTACGGACTCGACACGTTTATCGGTCACTGCACAGGATGAAGCGAAAGAGCTGATTACCGCAAAGTATGGTGAGAAATTCTTACCTGAATCCCCTCGCCAGTATTCAAAGAAAGCGGCTGGAGCACAAGAGGCACATGAAGCGATTCGACCAACTTCAGCACTTCGTGAACCGGAAATGGTCAAAGAATTCTTGAGCCGGGATCAATTCCGTCTATATAAGCTGGTGTGGGAACGGTTCGTGTCAAGTCAAATGGCTTCAGCTCTTCTGGATACGCTATCGGTTGATATCGAAGCAGGTACGGCCACATTTAGAGCCGTAGGATCAAAGGTTTCATTCCCAGGATTCATGAAGGTTTACGTGGAAGGCAATGATGATGGGACTACAGATGAAGATAAGTATTTACCGCCTCTTCAAGCTGGAGATGCTTTAAATAAACAAGAGATCGAGCCTAAACAGCATTTTACACAGCCACCGCCGCGATATACCGAAGCAAGACTTGTAAAGACACTTGAGGAATTAGGGATAGGACGCCCAAGTACTTATGCGCCAACGCTTGAAACTATTCAGAAGCGTGGTTATGTAGCTATTGAAGAGAAAAAATTTATGCCTACAGAACTTGGAGAACTAATCATCGAGCAGATGGAACAATTTTTTCCGGAAATATTGAACGTAGAGTTTACGGCTAATATGGAAGGGGATCTTGACCATGTGGAAGAAGGCTCAGAAGATTGGGTGAAGGTTCTTGCTGAATTTTACGAGTCTTTCGAGAAGCGCTTAATATTTGCCGAAGAAGAAATGAAAGAAATTGAGATTGAAGATGAAGTCTCCGATGAAATCTGCGAGAAATGTGGAAAACCACTTGTATATAAATTAGGGCGCTTTGGGAAATTTCTAGCATGCTCCGGTTTTCCGGATTGCCGAAACACGAAGCCAATCATCAAAGATATCGGTGTAACTTGCCCTAAGTGTCATGAAGGTAAAGTTGTGGAGCGTCGTAGTAAAAAAGGGCGTGTCTTCTATGGCTGCGATCAATATCCTGGCTGTGATTTCGTCTCTTGGGATAGACCATCCACTAAACCATGTCCATCTTGTGGGGCTTGGATGATTGAAAAACGCAATAAGCAGGGCACCAAGCTGCAATGTACGTCTTGTGACCATACAGAGGCAGTTTTAGACAACGAAGAAGAGTTAGCAGAATAATAGTCTCTACAGGAGGAAAGAAGACAGTGACAGATACAGTAAAGGTAACAGTAATTGGGGCAGGTCTCGCAGGAAGTGAAGCGGCTTGGCAAATAGCCTCTCAAGGCGTTCCCGTAAGATTGTATGAAATGAGACCAGTGGTGAAGACGCCAGCACATCATACCAATCAATTCGCTGAACTAGTATGCAGCAACTCCTTGCGTGCAAATGGTTTAGGCAATGCAGTGGGTGTATTAAAGGAAGAAATGCGACGTTTAAACTCTCTTGTATTAGGTGCGGCTGATCGCCACGCAGTACCTGCTGGCGGTGCTCTTGCCGTGGATCGGGACGGCTTCTCAGGAGAAATTACAAGTACATTGCATAATCATCCGCTCGTGGAAGTCATAAATGAAGAACTTACGCATATACCGGAGGAAGGGATTGTTGTTATAGCAACGGGTCCACTTACTTCCCCTGCATTATCTGCTGAAATTAAGGGCCTCTTAGGTGAAGAGTATTTCTATTTTTATGATGCTGCAGCACCGATTGTTGAGAAAGACAGTATTGATATGAACAAAGTGTATCTGGCTTCCCGTTATGATAAAGGAGAAGCAGCATATCTGAACTGTCCGATGACTGAAGAGGAGTTTGACGTGTTTTATGATGCGTTGATTTCTGCAGAGACAGCAGCGCTCAAGGATTTTGAGAAAGAGATATACTTTGAAGGCTGCATGCCTATCGAAATCATGATGAAGCGCGGCAAGCAAACCGCATTGTTTGGTCCGATGAAGCCTGTAGGGTTAATTAATCCGCACACCGGTAAGCTTCCATATGCGGTAGTGCAGCTTCGTCAGGATAACGCTGCTGGTACGCTTTACAATCTTGTTGGTTTTCAAACGCATTTGAAATGGGGCGAACAGAAGCGTGTATTCTCGCTGATTCCAGGTCTAGAGAACGCTGAATACGTTCGGTATGGTGTAATGCATAGAAATACCTTTATTAATTCTCCTAAACTTCTGCATCCTACTTATCAGATGAAGGGCAAAGAAAGGCTGTACTTTGCTGGACAGATGACTGGCGTGGAAGGTTATGTGGAATCAGCGGCTTCAGGTCTGATTGCCGGCATTAACGCTGCTAGAGCCGCACTCGGTCAAGAAGGACTGATTTTCCCACAAGAAACAGTGCTTGGCAGTATGCCTGCTTATATCACTTCCGCTGATCCGGAGCATTTTCAGCCTATGAACGCCAACTTTGGTCTTTTGCCGAAGGTGGAGAAGAAAATCCGTAATAAGAAAGAAAAGAATGAAATGCTAGCGCATCGTGCACTAGACAGTCTTGCCGAGTACGCCAATCGTACGGGTCTCGCTTATATAGAGCCTGAGGTTGACGATAACCAAGTATAAACGCCCTCGGCGTCCTTATAAGGACGGTAAGCGTTTAGCCAGAAATATAAGGATAATGTATAACGTGAAAGATATACTTTCTTATATTTGATCAGAGCCCATCTTAAGGAGGTAACTACAATCATGGTACCCAGCTTTCATGCGACTACAATTTGTGCTGTAAGACATAACGGACAGGCAGCTATAGCAGGTGATGGTCAGGTTACATTCGGAGAGAGCGTAATTATGAAGACGACGGCCAGAAAAGTTCGTCGTCTATACAGGGGACAAGTAATAGCAGGGTTTGCAGGATCTGTGGCGGATGCTATCACCTTGTTCGAAAAATTCGAGGGCAAGCTGGAGGAGCATCATGGAAACCTGCAGCGTGCAGCCGTAGAATTAGCGAAAGACTGGCGTCAAGATCGTATTCTTCGTAAACTTGAAGCATTGATGATTGTTATGGATAAGGAAGGAATGCTCTTGATCTCCGGAAATGGTGAAATTATCGAGCCCGATGATGATGTACTAGCTATTGGTTCCGGTGGTAATTTTGCACTCGCTTCCGGTCGAGCACTCAAACGTCATGCCCCAAATCTTGCGGCTGCGGATATAGCGCGAGAGGCGCTCCAGATTGCATCTGAAATATGTGTGTATACTAACTCCAATATTATTGTTGAGCAATTATAGGTTCAGTGCCATAGAGACAAGGAGGAATTCACGATGGTGAATCAATCGCTAACACCCCGTCAAATCGTAGCCGAATTGGATAAATATATTGTAGGTCAGAAACAAGCTAAGAAATCTGTAGCTGTTGCGCTTCGTAATCGTTATCGGCGCAGTCTGCTGGCTGAGGAACTGCGGGATGAAGTTGTTCCTAAGAACATCTTGATGATCGGACCTACTGGTGTAGGAAAAACCGAAATCGCACGGCGTCTAGCAAAGCTTGTTAATGCTCCGTTCATCAAAGTGGAGGCTACCAAATTCACTGAGGTGGGTTATGTAGGGCGAGATGTGGAGTCTATGGTGCGTGATCTGGTAGAGACCTCTATTCGTATGGTGAAGCTGGAACGTACGGAAAAGGTGAAGGACCGTGCAGAAGAATTGGCCAATGAGCGGATTGTCTCTATTTTAGTGCCTTCGTCTTCCAAAAATAAATCTCAGAAGAATCCTTTTGAGATGATTTTTGGCGGCAACACTTCACAAGAGGATTCAAAAGAAGATTCCGAACCAGATGGAAGCTTAAGTGAACGTCGCCGCGGGGTTAGATTTAAGCTGCTAGCTGGTCAATTGGAAGAAGATATCATTGAAATAGATGTTGAGGATACAGCGCCATCTATGCTGGATATGTTTGCAGGGCAAGGGAACGACCAGATGGGGATGAATATGCAAGAAATGTTTGGCAGCTTACTTCCGAAACGGACGAAGAAACGCAAGCTTCCTATCCGTGAAGCCCGTAAAGTGCTGATTCAGGATGAAGCAACCAAACTGATTGATATGGACGATGTTATTCAGGAATCTGTGACGCGTGCAGAGCAATCGGGTATTATTTTTATCGATGAGATTGATAAGGTTGCAAGTCAAGGGAAGGGTTCTGGTCCTGATGTATCACGTGAAGGCGTACAGAGAGATATCCTTCCGATTGTAGAGGGTTCTACAATCATGACAAAATACGGTCCGGTGAAGACAGATTACGTGCTCTTCATGGCTGCCGGGGCTTTTCATGTTGCTAAACCTTCTGATCTGATTCCTGAGCTACAGGGTCGTTTTCCGATCCGCGTAGAACTAAGCAGTTTGACGCTGGAGGATTTTGTATCCATTTTAACGGAGCCAGAGAATGCTTTGACGAAACAATATGTTAATCTGTTAAAGACCGAGGACATTGAAGTGGAGTTCCAGAAGGATGCTATTTATGAAATCGCCAAAATAGCTGCTTCAGTGAATCAAAATATGGAGAACATAGGTGCTCGGCGTCTTCATACCATTTTGGAGAAGCTACTGGAGGATCTATCTTTTGAAGCGCCTGAGCTGACTTTGGACACTATGGTTATTACACCGGAATATGTGCGTGAGAAATTGGCAAGTATTGCACAGGATCGTGATTTAAGTCAGTATATTCTGTAAAGCGACAAATTCTTTTTGTTTTAAATTTAGGCATAAGGAATTAGAAAATTACAATATAGTGTCATTTAAAGG
>RCUU01001177.1_pt1 | contig 12926 bp, 12 predicted proteins | sample 2166211 | NCBI WGS metagenome assembly RCUU01 (sample SAMN09932620, study PRJNA488358) | compost metagenome | feature: garden; material: soil; isolation source: compost soil in phenylacetic acid-enriched culture | place: Germany: Experimental Botanical Garden Goettingen | collected 2016-01-27
TGACATAGACGAAGATGACTCAGATGAAGACGATGCAGAAGATGACTCAGATGAAGACGATGCAGAAGCTGACAAGTAAGATAAATAATTTCAAAGAGTCTTGCTGATGGTATAATTCCTCCCTTGACAGTGGGGGAACGTCAGAGTAAACTATTGCATGGGCTTATCATGTAAGTTAATAAACGCGTTTCTTAAAATAAAAAGTGCCCCGGTTCTACGGGTGTCACTTTTTTGTTTTTTTGGAGGTTTTTTTCCGGGATTCTATTTAAGAAGTAACTTTTGGGTTCCCTGTTTTGATAATGGAAAAAAGGGTACGATAAACACCAAGCGTCGCCTGAATTTCTGGACTTTATTTAGGAGGGTTTTACAGTGACAAAGTATATTTTTGTAACGGGTGGCGTCGTGTCTTCCCTGGGCAAAGGGATTACCGCCGCTTCTCTGGGCAGGCTGCTCAAGAACAGAGGCTTGAAGGTGACGATTCAGAAATTCGATCCTTATATTAACGTAGACCCTGGAACCATGAGTCCTTATCAGCATGGCGAAGTGTTTGTAACCGACGATGGGGCGGAAACCGACCTGGACCTTGGGCACTATGAACGGTTTATTGACATCAATCTCTCCAAGAACAGCAACGTGACAACCGGTAAGATCTATTCCTCGGTCATCAGCAAAGAGCGCCGCGGAGAGTATTTGGGCGGCACGGTGCAAGTCATTCCGCACATCACGAACGAGATCAAGGAACGTGTATTCCGCGCAGGCCGTGAGACCGGGTCCGATGTAGTTATTACTGAAATCGGCGGTACCGTGGGCGATATCGAGAGCTTGCCTTTTCTGGAAGCTATCCGTCAGATCAAGAGTGACATTGGCCGTGAGAATGTGATGTACATCCACGTCACACTGATTCCGTACATCAAGGCTGCAGGGGAAGTCAAAACCAAACCGACACAGCACAGCGTCAAGGAGCTCCGCAGTATCGGGATTCAGCCGAATGTCATTGTTTGCCGCACGGAATATGCGCTTTCTGATGATATGAAGGCCAAAATCGCCCTGTTCTGCGATATCGATGCCAATGCAGTTGTGGAATGCCGTGATGCATCAACCTTGTATGAAGTGCCTCTCAACCTCCGGGATGAAGGACTGGACGAAATCGTAGTGAACCATTTGAAGCTGACGACGCCAGCTCCGGATATGCGGGAATGGGAAGATATGCTGGGACGGATCCAGAAGCTGGAACGTACCGTTGAGATTGCCATTGTCGGCAAATATGTAGCGCTGCATGATGCTTATTTGAGTGTAGTCGAATCTCTTTCGCATGCCGGCTTTGCCGCTAATGCCGAGGTGAAGGTCCGCTGGGTGGATGCTGAGCTGGTTACCGATGAGAATGTAGGCGAATTGCTGGGCGGCATTGGCGGCATCCTCGTTCCAGGAGGCTTCGGCGACCGGGGGATTGAAGGCAAGATTTCAGCCATCCGTTATGCCCGCGAACAATCCATTCCGTTCTTCGGCATTTGCCTTGGGATGCAGGTTTCCGTTATCGAATACGGCCGTTCCATTCTGGGACTGGCTGGTGCGAACAGCTCGGAGATCGATCCGGCTACACCGCATCCGCTGATTGACCTGCTGCCGGAGCAGAAGGATATCGAAGATATGGGCGGAACGATGCGTCTTGGTCTTTACCCATGTAAGCTCCTTCCTGAATCACTGGCAATGTCCTGTTATGATGATGAATTGGTATATGAACGTCACCGTCACCGGTATGAGTTCAACAATGCGTACCGTGATGAGATTGAAAAAGCCGGCCTGGTGATCTCCGGAACCTCTCCGGATGGCCGTCTGGTAGAAATTGTCGAGCTTCCGGGTCATCCGTGGTTCCTCTCGGTGCAGTTCCATCCGGAGTTCACCTCCCGTCCAAACCGTCCGCAGCCGCTTTTCCGTGAATTTGTCAAAGCTTCGCTGACTCATTCCGAACAACAGTAATACAAAGGCCTGTATAAGGTCCTTCCGAGCCTCCGCATGGAGGCTTTCTTTACAGGGGGATAGGGATAGAATTCCGAATGGGTTCTTCTATTTCCAGTTGAGGCTGTACCCTCTAAAATTTGAAGCGCGAAAAGTTTGCCCATCGCCGGCTGGTTTTAGGCCATAAAATGACATAGATTTACGCATTTTAACCAATTAGCAGGATTTTGACTGTAAGGAACGAATAATAGGTTTCGTATAGACTTGTTTTGTTAAGGGGTCATTAGCTGTGCGTGCGCGCGGTATGGACAATTTGCCTCAAATTCTGGGAGGGTATGGTATGGAAAAGAAGAAAGTGTTAATCGTCGACGATCAGAACGGAATCCGGATTCTCCTCATGGAAGTATTCAATAGTGAAGGGTATGCCACATTTCAAGCCGCTAACGGAAAATTGGCATTGGACATTGTCCGCAGCGAATCGCCTGATCTGGTCTTGCTCGATATGAAAATTCCGGGAATGGACGGTCTTGAGATCCTGAAGCATTTGAAAGAGATCAATCCTGCAATCAAAGTCATTATGATGACAGCTTACGGTGAATTGGATATGATTAAGGAAGCGACCAAGCTGGGGGCGCTAATGCATTTTACCAAGCCGTTCGATATCGATGAGATGCGGATAGCCGTGAACATGCACCTTAACAATAAGTCTATAGACCAATGCAGCTAACTAGTTTGGAAATGTCCTGTTAGGGTTACTCTAGAGAGGATGAGTCTGCCTGGGGTATGGGTTGGCCGAATATCGTCCCGCCGGGACATTTTTTTGTGTATCCTATTTAGTATTTGACACAGGATGTGCTATAATAGGCCTGTATGTGATGTCGGCTTATATAAGCAACCCAACATTTTAGGAGGATTGAAACCATGCCATTAGTATCGATGACAGACATGTTAAACAAAGCACTTGAAGGAAAATACGCGGTTGGCCAGTACAACATCAACAACCTGGAGTGGACTCAAGCGATTCTTGGTGCAGCAGAAGAAGAGAAGTCACCAGTAATCCTTGGCGTATCTGAAGGCGCAGCTCGTCACATGGGCGGCTTCTACACCGTTGTTAAGATGGTTGAAGGTCTGATTCATGACATGAAGATCACTGTACCGGTTGCCATTCACCTGGACCACGGTTCCAGCTTTGACAAATGTAAAGACGCGATCGACGCCGGATTCACATCTGTAATGATCGACGGCTCCCACCACCCAATCGATGAGAATATCGAAATGACCAAAAAAGTCGTTGAATACGCTCATGCAAAAGGCGTTTCTGTAGAAGCTGAAGTAGGTACTGTCGGCGGACAGGAAGACGACGTTATCGGCGGCATCCAATATGCGGACCTGAACGAGTGCGTGCGTATCGTCAAAGAAACCGGCATCGACACCCTGGCTCCTGCGCTTGGTTCCGTACATGGTCCTTACCATGGTGAGCCTAACCTTGGGTTCAAAGAAATGGAAGAAATCCGTGATGCGGTTAACCTTCCATTGGTTCTGCATGGCGGCACAGGTATTCCTGAGCATGACATCAAGAAATCCATCTCCCTGGGTACTTCCAAAATCAACGTAAACACTGAGAACCAAATCGCATTTGCTAAGGTTGTTCGCGAAGTGCTGGCTGCTAAACCGGATGCTTACGATCCTCGTACATTCATCGCACCAGGCCGCGAAGCCATCAAACAGACCGTTATCGGCAAAATCCGCGAGTTCGGCTCCAGCAACAAAGCCTAATCCATTCATAAGGGAAGCGGACAAGCTTACTTGTTAGCTGTCACTGCACCTTTTCCACTTGTTTGCAAACACAGATTGCTGTAACCTTGTCTAGTTGAATAGTTTACATGTGGAGAGCACCGCCTAGCCGGTGTCTTTCCATTTAATATAAGGAGTTATTCGCTTAAGGCGGTAACCTGTCCTTGTATTTGCTTGCGGAAACGGGTGCCGTCCTTGTTGTAAGGGCGGCGCAGCCGTTTCTAATCTTCATTACCAACAAAGCCACAGCAGGTATTGCCAGGGCAAGCTGCAATACACGTAGGGGGAACCGGATAAATTTATGGAAAAATTAATGATTGGCGGTGGACGCCCTTTAGAAGGCGTTGTCACCATCAGTGGAGCGAAGAATAGTGCGATTGCGCTTATTCCTGCGGCTATTTTGGCCGAGTCTGAAGTTGTTCTGGATAACTTGCCGTCCCTTAGTGATGTAGCTGTTTACTCTGAAATTCTGGAAGAGCTTGGAGCCACGGTCTCCTGGACAGGCAGCCAGATGAGGATTAATCCCTCCCGAATCGTATCCATCCCAATGCCTAATGGACCGGTGAAGAAACTCCGGGCTTCGTATTATATGATGGGAGCGCTCCTTGGAAGATTTAAGGAAGCGACGATTGGTCTTCCCGGCGGATGCAATTTTGAACCCCGTCCGATTGACCAGCATATTAAGGGCTTTGAAGCGCTGGGTGCAACTGTAACCAACGATCATGGCTCTATTCACTTGTATGCCAAGGAACTGCGCGGCGCCAAAATCTATTTGGACGTATCCAGCGTAGGTGCCACTATTAACATTATGCTTGCGGCTTCACGGGCCAAGGGCTCAACAATCATTGAAAATGCGGCTAAAGAGCCTGAGATTATAGATGTAGCTACCCTCTTGAACTCCATGGGCGCTGTTATTAAGGGCGCAGGAACTGAAACGATCCGGATCGAAGGTGTTACGGAAATGCACGGCTGCCGTCATTCCATCATTCCCGACCGTATTCAAGCTGGAACGTATATGATTGCTGCTGCAGCTACGCGGGGCAATGTATTGATAGATAATGTGATTCCGAAGCACTTGGAGGCGCTAACTGCCAAGCTGCTGGAGATGGGTGTGGATATCGAAGAACTGGATGAGAGCATCCGGGTCATCGGCCAGGCCAAATACCAGCATGCTGATGTAAAAGCACTGATATACCCCGGTTTTGCCACCGATTTGCAATCTCCAATGACAAGTATGCTTACCCAGGCTGAAGGGGTTAGTGTGCTCAGCGATTTTGTATACAGTAACCGATTTAAGCATGTGCCGGAACTGGTGCGTATGGGCGCCAAAATCCGTGTGGAAGGACGTTCCGCCATCATTGAAGGCAGCCAGCTGAATGCTGCGAAGGTCAAAGCGGCCGATCTGCGTGCAGGTGCAGCGCTTGTGATTGCCGGACTCACGGTAGAGGAAGGAATTACCGAGGTTACAGGTGTTGAATTTATAGACCGTGGATACGATAATCTGGTTAGCAATTTGCGCAATTTGGGAGCCGAAGTATGGCGCGAGAACGAATAGAATAGAGTGATCCAATCTATTGGAAGGGGTGTTTTTTGCTCCCGAACTGCATATCCCCTTCCAAATTGGGTAATGCTATCCTAATAAGCAATTATAATAGACTCCTATTTTGGCCGTCTAATCTGCTAGAAGAATTTATTATTATAAAAATTGAATAGGTGGTTATTACATGGATCTTCAAATTTCCGATTTGGAAGAAATGAAGCTGACCGATTTGTATAAGCTGGCAAAAAAATACCAGATTCCATACTACGGGACGCTTAAAAAACGGGAGCTGATTTTTGCCATCCTTCGGGCGCAGGCGGAGCAGAGCGGGCTTATGTTTATGGAAGGCGTGCTCGAAATTTTACCTGAAGGCTATGGTTTTCTAAGGCCGATCAACTATTTGCCCAGTGCGGAAGATATTTATATCTCGGCTTCGCAGATTCGCAAGTTTGATCTCAGAAGCGGCGATCTTGTTTCCGGCAAATGCCGCACACCCAAAGAGAATGAACGCTACTTCGGATTGCTTCAAGTCAACGCCGTTAACGGCGAGAATCCTGCCAGTGCAGCAGAGCGTTTGCATTTCCCGGCGCTGACACCTCTTTATCCGCAAGATAAGCTGCCGCTTGAAACATCCCCTACACACTTGTCTACCCGAATAATGGATCTACTTGCTCCTGTTGGTCTGGGGCAGCGCGGTTTGATTGTAGCACCTCCCAAAGCAGGGAAAACGCTCCTCCTAAAAGAAATCGCCAACAGCATTTCCACAAATAATCCTGAAATTGCTCTGTTCGTACTGCTGATTGATGAACGTCCCGAGGAAGTAACGGATATGCAGCGTTCTGTGAAGGGCGAAGTTGTGGCATCTACCTTTGATGAACTTCCTGAGAATCATATCAAAGTAGCCGAGCTTGTATTGCAGCGGGCTTTGCGTTTAGTGGAGCATAAGAAGGATGTTGTCATTTTGCTGGACAGTATCACCCGGCTGGCGCGTGCCTATAACCTGGTGGTGCCACCATCCGGACGTACACTGAGCGGCGGTATTGATCCGGCGGCTTTCCATCGTCCCAAACGGTTTTTTGGTTCTGCGCGGAATGTGGAGGAAGGCGGAAGTCTGACCATACTCGCAACAGCGCTTATTGATACGGGTTCACGTATGGATGATATTATTTATGAAGAATTTAAAGGTACAGGGAACATGGAGCTTCATTTGGACCGCAAGCTGGCGGAACGCCGCATTTTCCCGGCCATCGATATCCGCCGTTCCGGCACGCGCCGCGAAGAGGTGCTGCTGAGCAAGGAGGAGCTGGACACCATTTGGGCGATTCGCAAAAATATGAACGAGTCCTACGACTTTGTGGAAGGTTTCATCAAAAAGCTGCGTGACAGCAAGACGAATGCTGAATTCCTGGCATCCTTTGATGTTTCGGGGAACAAGGAATCTTCGTCCCCAAGCGGAACGGCAAGTAATGGGGGAACCTCGAACAGCGGCTCGTCCGCACGCCGGACATCCCGTCCGAAGACGCCTTCTGTTCCTACCACCTGAGAAACGATAATAAGAGGAGACTAACATGTATTTGGTATATGCCGACGAACAAGGAAACGTATATGATCATCCCGAGCTGTATGGGCTGGCCCGCAGTGGGGATATGATTGTTGAGATGCTGGCGGAAGAATTAATACCGCTGCCTGAGGGAGCTACTCTTGTAGGGTTGCCTAATACGCGCGCGGTGGGTATGAACCCTAAGACGGGGGAAATGCTGCCGCTGCCGGAAGGCTCACAGGCAGTGGGAGCCTTGCTGCCGCAAGGCTTTACCCGGCTGTGTCTTCCCGGATATGTCAAGACAGACAAGTCGTATAAGCTTCCGCTCTTCGGCTATTCCGCAGTAGTGTGGAAGGATGGCGGCTTCTATGTGGCCGCAGATCTAACAGATGATCCGGAGCAGTGGAATCCGCTTAACTGCGACCGGAAGGATGTGGAGGTAGGCGTAGGCAGTCTAACCGCCAAATACCCGGAGAACCGTCTTTACGATCATCTCTCCAACTGTGCGCTCGGCTACGAATGTCTGACCTCTTCCAATACCTTTCTGGGGCGGTGGGAAGGGGCGGTCCCTGTCTCCTATTCCTGCAATGCGGGATGCTTCGGCTGTATCTCCGAGCAGCCTGACGACAGCGGCTTTGTTTCCCCGCAGACGCGAATGAACTTCCGTCCTACAGTGAATGAGATTTCAGAGGTAATGCTGGAGCATTTGACAACACCCCAGTCTATAATCAGTTTCGGCCAGGGCTGTGAAGGTGAACCTTCTACTCAAGCGAAGCTCATTATCGAAGCCATTCGTGAAGTCCGTTCCATTACGGATATGGGCTACATCAACATTAATACGAATGCCGGACTAAGCGACCATATTCGCGGCATCGTTGATGCCGGACTGGATTTAATGCGTGTCAGCACAATCAGCGCGCTGGATGACCACTATAATGCTTATTACAAGCCGCGTGGCTACACGTTGGCCAATGTGGAGAAGTCTCTGAAATACGCAGCTTCACAGGGTGTGTATACGTCGATCAATTATCTGATTTTCCCGGGAGTTACGGACCGCGAAGAGGAGATCGAGGCGATGGTGGAATTCGTTAGACGTACAGATCTGAAGCTGATACAAATGCGCAACCTCAATATTGACCCGGAGAGCTACTTGGAATTAATTCCTCCGGCTCAAGGTGAGATTATGGGGATGAAGACGATGCTGGAGATATTCCGTGAGGAGCTTCCAGATGTTGTTATAGGATCGTATACCCATGTGCCGCCTGCAGATCTGGCCCGGGCCAAGCAGCGGCGAGTGAAAATATAGGTTGAACAAGCAGGTTCAAATATATTGCAGAGTCTATTCTTTCGTGCTAAAATACCGCTTAGATATTTTAATAACTCTAGGTCCGCATGAGGCTTAGGGCACGAGAGGTGAGGTTTATATGCAATCAGCAATTCAACCCAAGTACAATGTAACCAAGGTAACCTGTGCGTGTGGCAATACCTTCGAGACCGGTTCTGTAAAGCCAGAGCTGCGCGTCGAAATTTGCTCCAGCTGCCACCCTTTCTTCACGGGCAAGCAGAAGTTCATGGATGCCGGCGGCCGTGTTGATAAATTCAAGAAAAAATATGGTATTTAATCCTTTCGACTTCTAGCAGTTATGGACTATAGCGGCCCCCGGACATTATGTCCGGGGGCTTATCTTTCGGGAGAAACGGACACTGCCTCTTTCACAGTACGGAAAAACTGCTTCTTTTTGCCAAGAGTTGATTTTTGTCCGGCTGTAAGCTATACTTATCTTCGCCGTGCTAGACGGGGAGGTAGCGGTGCCCTGTAACTCGCAATCCGCTGTAGCGAGGTTGAATTCCTGTTAGAGGTGCTATCGATGTGAGGCCTTGGTTCCTACGGGCTGTGTTGACGGTTGGGTCCTCCGCAATGAGTGCTTGTGAACCTGGTCAGGTCCGGAAGGAAGCAGCCATAAGTAAGTCTACTCTTGTGCCGGAGGGTGGCCTAGCCCGAGCAGTGTTGTAGGGTTGCCGCTTGGATCGCAGCCATCAATAACAGGTGCGCGGTTTTACATATTACCGATAATAGTATCTTTGCCGCGGGCGAAGATGCTTTTTTGTTTTTGGTCAAAGCCTGGTGGATATAGTATAATAAATTAGCGACAAAATGCCGAAAGCGGCAGCCTAAGAGAGGGTAATGCATAGTGGAACATATCGCGCTGTATCGTGCCTGGCGGCCGCAGTCGTTTCATGACATGGTAGGACAACAGCACATTATTCAGACGCTGCAGAATGCAATTCGTGAACAGCGGGTTTCGCATGCCTATCTGTTCAGTGGACCGCGGGGTACAGGCAAGACAAGTGCCGCCAAAGTGCTCGCCAAAGCAGTCAATTGCGAGCGCAGCGAGGGTGCTGAGCCGTGCAATGAATGCCCATCCTGTCTGCGGATCACCGCGGGGAATGTCATGGATGTGCAGGAGATTGACGCAGCGTCGAACCGGGGCGTTGAAGAAATACGCGATCTCCGGGACAAGGTGAAATATGCGCCTACCGAAGTCCGCCGTAAAGTGTATATTATTGATGAAGTGCATATGCTGACTACAGAAGCTTTTAATGCGCTGCTGAAGACGCTGGAGGAGCCGCCTCCCCATGTAATGTTTATTCTGGCGACCACAGAGCCTCACAAATTGCCGGCAACGATTATTTCCCGCTGCCAGCGTTTTGATTTTCGCCGGGTGTCACTGGAGGAGCAGACAGCCCACCTAACAGCGATCTGCCAGAAGGAAGGGATTTCCGCTGACGCTGATGCGCTGCAGTATATTGCCCGCCTTTCCGATGGTGGAATGCGCGATGCGCTCAGTATTCTGGACCAGATTTCTTCGTTTACAGATGGCCAAGTCACCTATCAGCAAGTACTGGGCATGACCGGAGGAATTCCGTCAGAACAGTTCGCACGACTGGCTACGGCTATTCTGGAAGGGGATATGGGGCTGCTTCTGGAGCTTGTTGAGCAGCTTATGCATGAAGGCAAGAGTGCTGATAAATGTCTGGAGAACCTGCTGTATTATTTCCGTGATTTACTTATGATCAAGATGGTGCCGGGGGCTGATCAATTAACGGACCGGGTGCTGAATCCGGCGGAATTCCGTGATATGGCGGCCGCATTTTCCCGGGACCGGCTGTTTCAGATCGTAGAGACGCTGACCCGTTATCTGGGTGAGATGAAGTATGCGACCCATCCGCAAACCTTGTTTGAAGTAGCGCTGATGAAGCTGTGCAGCCTGCAGCAGCAAGAAGTATCGCATGCGGTTGCTTCTGTTTCCCATCAAGCCGGCGGCAGTGCTGCAGCGGTGGACTCCGGTGAGCTAGAGCTCCTCAAACGGCAGATTGCTGCCTTAGAGAAAAAGCTGGAACAGGCTATGCAGTCCGGTGCCATGTCCGGTGGAGGACGCGGGGAGCAAGGCAATCAAGGCAGACAGCCTGCCCAGGCCCAGGCGCCACGAATATCCTCTCCTTCCAAGCTGCCGCCACAGCTGGATAAGTTTATTGCGGGCAAGGACAGCCCCGACTTTGCGGATGTGTATAAGAAGTGGAGTGTTGTCCTGCAGGGAGTGAAGGAAGAAAAGGTCACGGTTCACGCATGGTTTGTCGACGGAGAGCCCGTAGCTGTTATGGAAGACGCTGTACTGGTTGCCTTTAAGAATACGATTCATCGTGACACTACCGAGAAACCTGCGAACAGACAGGTAATTGAGAACGTATTTGCTGCCCGTCTGGGCAAACCCTACCGTCTTGTGACCATGATGCTCCGCGACTGGAATGAGGCTGCAACGAAGTCTGCTGCGCAGCCCGGTACAGAGGAGCTTCGTTTGGAGCATGAGCACGAAACTGCGGACACCCGGACTGAACCATGGATTGACGAGGCGATCCAGCTCTTTGGGGAAGACCTTGTTGTCATAAAAGAGTAGTTAAGCCTATTAGCGCCAGGTGCGCATTCTAAAGGAGAGACGATGTATGAATAATATGAACCAAATGATGAAGCAGGTCAAAAAAATGCAGGAGCAAATGCTCAAAGCCCAAGAAGAACTGGGCAGCAAGACCATTGAAGGCTCATCCGGCGGCGGTGTGGTAACTGTTCAAGTCAACGGCCACAAAAAGCTGCTGTCGATCCAGATCAAGCCTGAGGCTGTGGATCCCGATGATATCGAAATGCTGCAGGATCTTGTAATTACTGCGGTAAATGATGCTCTTACCCAAGCGGAAGAGCTGGCTAATAATGATATGGGTAAATTTACCGGAGGAATGAAGATTCCTGGCCTGTTCTAGACTTCACTCCATCCTGTCCAAAGGAGAACCATCAAATTGTATTATCCAGAACCGCTAGCCAAGCTGATCGAAGCTTTTACGCGTTTGCCCGGAATTGGCCCGAAGTCAGCCGCCCGGCTGGCTTTTCATGTGTTGAATATGAAAGAGGACGAGGTTATTGATTTTGCCAAGGCGCTGGTCAGTGTCAAACGCAATCTTCATTACTGCTCGGTCTGCTGCAATATTACGGATACCGATCCCTGCCGGATCTGTCAGGACAAAACCCGCGATGCCTCCGTAATCTGTGTAGTCCAGGATTCCAAGGACCTGGTGGCTATTGAACGCACCAAGGAATTCGACGGTTACTACCATGTGCTGCAAGGTGCAATCTCACCAATGGAGGGGATAGGTCCGGATGACATCCGTCTGAAGGAGCTGCTGACCCGTCTAAGCGATGAGAGAGTGAAGGAGCTTATTATGGCCACCAACCCCAATATTGAGGGTGAAGCTACAGCTATGTATATCTCTCGCCTGGTTCGTCCCTTTGAGATTAAGATCACCAGGATAGCCCATGGGCTGCCTGTAGGCGGCGACTTGGAGTATGCAGACGAGGTAACCTTGTCCAAGGCCCTCGAAGGCCGGCGTGAGTTGTTCTAGGGCAGCTCTGGTGCAATGTCATTTCATTAAAGAAGCCCATAGGGGCTTCTTTTTTTTGAGTGGATTTGAAAATTTCTGCTTAATTTTGCCGCTGCTCTGGTTCTAAGTTTGTCCCGCTTTCGATATGAATGAGAATATACGAGGGTGAGATTTGAGCACTATGCCCCGAACTTATTCTTAGAAGGAGGAGTCTGGTATGGGATGGTGGAGTATTTGGCGGCAGGCCGATGGAGAGCGAAAAGGGACAGACGACGATCATTGGAACGTGTTTCTCGAAGTTCAACAGGCTCAATCCGAGTGGGAGACAGCGCATCTGATGTTTGATGAGGCGAAGGGACAGGACCAGATTGATTATGCCATATATATTTTGGAAGCCGCAGAGCGTAAATATCAGATTCATTTGAAGCATGCCAAGAGTCTGGGGCTTAATCGCGCTCAGCTCTAGAACCGTCTATGGAGAACAAAGGAGGATTAACATGCTGAGAACGGCTGCGTTAGCAGTGCTGATTGTATCAGGACTTTTATTACTTCTTATTGTTTTTAGAAAAAAATTAGGCTGGGCTTGGCTCAGCCTGTTCGGTACACATCTTCTTCTGGCCGCTCTCGGTATTTATGCAGTGAATTTTTCAGGCTTGCTAACGGATATATATATTCCTCTGAACCCTGTAACTATAGGCGCCGTAACGGTTCTTGGACTTCCGGGAGTACTGATGCTTCTGGGATTAAAAATAACTTTGTTTTAAAGGTTGACGCGAGTTCTGAATCTGTGATACATTAAGTCTCGGCCCTTTGGACAGGATATCCTTTGATAACTTGCCGATCAGCCAAGCGAAAAATTAAATTAAAAAAACGCTTGACTAAAATAAAGGTGCTGTGATATATTATAAAGGTCGCTGCTGACAAGCAACGATGAAGAAAAAAGAGACATTGATCTTTGAAAACTGAACAACGAGTGAGTGGGATTTCACGCAAGTGAAATCCAAAACAGATAAGGTTCACAGCGTGTTTCACGCTTTTGAATGCTTATCATGAGAATGCAAATTCTCGTCAGATGTTTCAAAATGAGCAATCGCTCTTTCTAAATACCAATTTGGAGAGTTTGATCCTGGCTCAGGACGAACGCTGGCGGCGTGCCTAATACATGCA
>RCUU01001178.1_pt1 | contig 12922 bp, 15 predicted proteins | sample 2166211 | NCBI WGS metagenome assembly RCUU01 (sample SAMN09932620, study PRJNA488358) | compost metagenome | feature: garden; material: soil; isolation source: compost soil in phenylacetic acid-enriched culture | place: Germany: Experimental Botanical Garden Goettingen | collected 2016-01-27
CCGCCACGGCGAGCCGGTCTTTTGTCGTCTCCGCCTTCTCTTTGCTTGAAGCTCATGCTTGTCAGTCCTTTCCGTGTTTAAAATGGCAAATCGTCATCCGAGATATCGATCGGTTTCCCGTCGTCGGAGAATGGATCATCTTGATTGCCGCGTGAGAAATTACCGCCACGGTTGCTATTGCCACCGCCGCCGCCTCCGAATGGAGCTTCCTCCCGCGTACCGCCGCCACCACCTGCACCGCCTTCGCGGTTCGATTCCAAGAAACGGACATTATCGGCAATAACTTCGGTTACGTATACGCGTTTACCTTCGTTATTCTCGTAGTTCCGTACTTGAATACGTCCTTCCACAGCCGTTAACCGGCCTTTACGCAAATAGTTCGCGCAAGTTTCGGCAAGCTGTCTCCAGGTTACGACCGGGATAAAATCCGCTTCGCGTTCGCCCCCTTGCGAGGTGAACGGTCTGTCTACTGCAAGCGTAAACTGAGTTACCGCTACGCCGGCTGGCGTATATCGCAGCTCTGGATCCCGGGTAAGACGTCCGATGAGTATGACACGGTTCAACAATCAAATCCCCTCCTTCGGGCAATGGTTACTCAAACTTGAATTAGGCTACGTCTTTCGTAATGAGATAACGGATAACCTCGTCGGAAATCTTCAAGATCCGTTCCAACTCAGCTACCACTTCAGGGGTAGCTGTGAAATTTACGAGAACGTAAACTCCATCGCGAACCTTGTTAATCTCATACGCAAGCCGGCGTTTGCCCATCACGTCATGTTTGGTAATTTCACCGCCGTTTTGGATGATGCCTTGGAATTTTTCGACTGTAGCTTGAACAGCTTCTTGTTCAACGTCAGGACGAATAATGTACATCACTTCGTATTTGCGCATCTGATTCACCTCCTCTTGGACTATGGCCCCCAATACGTAACTCGTTTAGGAGCAAGGAGCGAGCGTAAACTCGCACCATAGTAGTATATCAAATTGATGTCAGCTGTGCAAGGACCCAATACTTGCCTTCTTTAAGACCATGATGACAAGTCCTCTCATCCGCTTCCCCATGACTTAAACATTTCCCCCACATCGCTTTTATGCTTGTAAATAATTATCGGTCCTTCGCGGTACATGATTAAGCCGCTCTGACAAACAATAAGCGTGAATTCCAATGTGAGGCTGAAAGGAGGAACGCCAGATGGGTGAACAAACGGAATTTGAGGAAGGTATGCGCGCTCCAAACCCGGGCGTATACGTGGAAGTCGGTGAGGCGCGAAGCTTCCATACGCAGATACAACATCCAAAGCGGATTACGTTGCAGAAGGGCGAGAAATTCCCTGAGACGTCAAACAAAGACCGCAAGTGGAAAAAGGAAGAAAAGGCCCGCGTCCATTAAGGATTTTTGACCCATTAAAATTCATGTGTATAGAAAAACGAATCCTGCACATAATACAATCGACGGCGAGCAAGAGAGGTGTGGTTCCGTTGGTCCGTTTAGAGGATTCCGCGAGAAACAAACCGCAAGGAGATCTTGTTCACGACTTGTAGAAGCATCAGATCACGAGTTAGCGAAGACCCCTCTTCCCTGATTCGTGCTTGCTAAGGCAAACATCGTAAGGTTTCTGTTTGTCGCTGAGAAAAGAATTCCAAAATCAGTTCGCCGTCAACCAGAGGAAGGACCCGAAAGGGTCCTTCTTTCCTTTTCATTAGGCTCAAAATTCTATACAACAAAAAAACTCCTACGCATAAACGTAAGAGTTCGTCTAATTAAGTAAATGGCGGAGAGGGTGGGATTCGAACCCACGCACGCCTTGCGACGCCTAGTTGATTTCGAGTCAACCCCCTTGGGCCTCTTGGGTACCTCTCCACAGCAAGAATGATTGTACCATGAATTCATTCCGAATGCAATAGAGGCATCCTTCATCCCATAAATTGTTTGTTCCTCTGACGTTTATTGTCCGTCCTGCCCCGACTCCTCTTGTGTGGGCGTCGCCGAGCGGAGCACTTTACGCATATTCTTCTCGAACTTGGCACGGGGCACCAAAACGCTGTGTTTGCAGCCTACGCATTTGATGCGGATGTCCATACCCATTCGGATGATTTCCATTTCATTGCTGCCGCAAGGATGGTTTTTTTTCATTTGCACGATATCGCCCAACTGAAATGATTTACGCTCCATGGCTTATTCCCCCTATCCCATCTTCTATACTTATGTCCTATTCCTACATGAGGCCTTCCGGTGTTACGCGTTCATCTCAGCCTGCTCCAGTGCTTCCTTGGCATAGGTCTGAATCTGCCGCTCGACATCGGCACGTACAGCCGGGGGGCACTCCACGGCGATCCGAATGACGTATTCGCTTGCCGTTAAGGACTGGATGCCCAGGACGCTTGGTACCTGAGGGATATGCTCCTGTTCCTCGCTCAATCGCTGCATGGCCCCCTGGAGCAGCTCTACGGCCCCTTCTAATTTCCGAGTGTTGCTGAACGGCAAATCGACCACTGCCAATGCGGTCCCCACGGAAAAGTTCGTCACATTGGTGATCATCCCGTTTGGAATGATATGTACCTCCCCCGTCCAACTCACCAGCCGCGTGGAACGTAGACCAATAATTTCTACCGTTCCCTTCAGACTGCCCGTTTGAATCACGTCCCCAACGGCAAACTGATCCTCCAGGATAATAAAGAACCCGGTAATGACATCCTTCACCAAACTCTGGGCACCAAAACCTATGGCCAGCCCAAGAACACCGGCGCCCGCTAATAGCGGTGCCAAATCATAACCAATCTCCCCCAACACCAACATCACCATAATGAAGTTGCTGGTGATACTGGTGACATTTTTCAGCAGCTCTCCCACCGTAATCAATCGCCGCGGGTTCATCTGCAGCCGGCTTTTTTCTCGCTTCTGCAAAGATCGATCGATCAACCGGAACACGATATGAACGAACAAACGAGTGAGGACAAAGATAATGATGATTTTTATCCCCGCGTAGAGAACATTCGTCCACATATCCATATCTGTAAACCAATTCCATATATGATCTCTCCAGGTGTTTACCGTTTCGGCAGCATCCTGGATCACTTCAGTTTCATTCGCCAATAGCATATCTATCAATCCTTCTCAGATTTCATAACTTGATGCTATCATAGCCCATCCCTTGACGGGAGTAAATCCCCCGAATCTCTACTGATTCGGATGTAATAATCTCTTTAACCGCATCCAATGATAATTGCGGGAACCGTATCGATAACGCGCACCCGGCGGTGATTTCTTTAGGCGTGGGGCATAAATCAATGTCTACGTCGGCATACTCCAAAAGCATTTCGGCGCGCAGCGCTTGCTGGGTTGAATCAAAGGCCATCACTAACCAATCTTCTTCTTCCACTTCGATTCCTCTCCTTTTCCCCAATGAGACTTTCGTATGAGTATATAATATGTGTTTCTTCCATATACTATCTACTAAATCTTTGAAGTGCGCTTCGTACGCACATGATCCCCCAGTGGAAAGGAAGATTCCATGTCACAGCTTCAACCGACAATTCCAGAGCAAGAAATTCCTTATTTAAAAATCCCGCATACCGAACCCGGCATTCATTCGGCGATTATTCACCGGTTGCTTTTGCATTTTGGACAGGTTACCCCTGGGCAAGATATGGTCATCGTGTGCATTGGTACGGACCGTTCTACCGGTGATTGCTTAGGGCCTCTGGTCGGTAGCGCATTGGCCAAGTATCACAGCTCGCACTTCCACCTTTATGGCACCTTAGAAGAGCCTGTACATGCGATGAATTTAAAAGAAACGCTGGACCAAATCCACTCTCGCTTCGTTGATCCGTATATTATTAGCATTGACGCTTGTCTCGGCCAAACGTCCAGCGTGGGATCCATTCAGGTCGTCCAAGGACCGCTTCGTCCCGGCGCAGGCGTAAATAAAGAATTACCGCCGGTCGGCGATATCCATCTAACGGGCATCGTCAATGTCGGCGGCTTCATGGAATACTTTGTTCTGCAAAATACGCGTCTTAGTCTAGTCATGCGGCTTTCCGAAATTATCTCGAATTGCTTGTATACCGCGATTAAGGAGTGGACCCGGGGTTCGATTTCTCTAGCCCGGCGAGAGCTATAGCTTCACGCTCTTCCGGAGAGAGTGCATGCGGTGACTCCCCTTTCTCCAAGCCCTTGGCATATACAAAAGAGCCATCTCGATTGTAAAGCCCTGTGAGGACCACACCATCTTGCTGATCGTTGACGAACGCAATCGAGAAGCTCAAATCGTTCCCTTTTTCTCCAAAAGCGTTATACCGTTTAATGCCGATCTTCGACTTTTGCATAGGCATTCTTTTTTGGATTTGCGCGAGCTGCTGCTTTTGTTCCTCCTGGAGGTCTTCGATTTTACCCTGTTGCATTTTCAAATCGATCAACAAGCTCTCCAGATCTTCAACGCCGGCACCTTTCATCATCAGTTCGTATCTTTTCTTCATCTTGCGCAGCTTACTTCCTTGGATCAAATTCCAGACCAATAGCCACAGAATCAGGAGAACCAAACCTCCGACGATCCAGCTTAATTGCTCAAAGATGAGATCATTCCATTCCCGCATGCGACTGTCTACTCCTCTATGCTTGAGATCATTTAATGAATTGAAGTATTGCATGAATGAACATTTGTAACTCTGCCTCTGTCGTCCTATAACCTACACTTGCACGGACGGCGCCACCTTGTAAGGTCCCAGCAGTTTGATGTCCTAAAGGCGTGCAATGGTAACCGGCGCGAACGGCGATACCATACTCCTTGTCTAGCGTGAACGCGACCTCAGATGCATCTCTTCCTTCAATCGTAAAGGAAACGATGCCTGTTCGAGGCTGTCCCACTTGCGGACCGATCAGACGAATACCCGGGATGGCCTGCAGTTCCTTCATTAAATACTGCGTTAACTTCCATTCATGCTGATGAATCCGCTCCACCCCGCATTCCAGAACCGTTTCTACACCAGCACCTAGTCCGGCAATCCCCGGAGTATTTACAGTACCCGCTTCATAACGATCAGGTCGAACGGAAGGCTGCTCGCTTTCCTCGGATTGGCTTCCCGTCCCTCCATGCAGCAGCGGTTCCAAATCAATTTCCGGGTGAATGTACAAGCCTCCGGTTCCTTGAGGCCCGAGCAATCCTTTGTGACCCGGGAAAGCAAGAAGATCAATCCCCATCTCTTGCACATCCACTGGATAACAACCCGCCGTTTGAGCTGCATCAACCAAGATAATCGCTCCATTTGCATGAGCTATCCGACTTAACTCTTGAATCGGTAAAATGCAACCCAGCAAATTTGAACTATGAGAACATACAAGTAAACGTGTATGAGGTTGAAAAAGTTTCTCCACCTGAAGCAAATCCAACTGGCCCTGACGATCCACCTCGGCATAATCAACTTCAATGCCCATTGTCCGTTTTAAAAATTCCAAAGGACGCCTTACTGAATTATGTTCGACCGACGTAGCTATAACATGATCCCCCGGCTTCAACCAACCTTTAATGGCTAAATTCAAAGCAGAAGTTGCGTTGGACATGAACGCGATGTCGTTCGGATTAAGTACGCCAAACAATTTTGCAAGCTTCATACGGGTCTGATACAGTACCCTACCCGCATGCAACGCCATCCCATGACTTCCACGTCCTGCATTGGCAGCTGGTCCGTTTAGTATTTCCAACATGACTTCTCCTACCCTAGGAGGTTTTGGCCAAGATGTAGCTGCATGATCTAGGTAGATGACCGATTTTGTCTCGCGCAACGATAACTCCTCCTCGGGCGTTAAGCTCCACAAGTGTTCATTCATGAGATCAGAGACAGACCAAGAAATGACATACCCTTCTTTTATCGAGCCCCTCTTGCTCAGGCTATCCAAAAGATGGATATGTCATTTCATTTATCCTTTAGCTCAGCATATCCAGTAATCGCTGCAAATCCTGCTGGCTATAATAGTTAATTTCGATTTTTCCCTTATCCTTGTTTGCTTTAATTTTCACGGTCGTCTTATATCGTTCACGCAAACTTTCTTCTACCTCATCGATATAAGGATCCCGTTTCTTTCCGGTTGCTTTCGGTTTTTCTTGTTTCTTGCGATCGAGTTGTTGTACCGCATCCTCCAGATCTCGAACACTCCACTCATGATCGATGCACTGCTGGGCCAATTGTTTGATCGTGGTTGGGTCTTTTAGTCCAACTAATGCTCGAGCATGTCCCATCGACAATGTTCCACGTGAAACATATTCCTTAACTTCCTCCGGTAAAGATAATAACCGCAAGAAATTAGCAATATGTGAACGAGACTTACCCACCTTCATCGAAAGTTCTTCCTGGGTCAATTGGAATTGATCCATCAGCCCTTGATAAGCCACGGCCACTTCCATTGCGTTTAAGTTCTCCCGTTGCAGGTTCTCAATAAGGGCAATCTCCATCACTTGCTGATCGGAGAAACTCCGTACTACAGCAGGAATCGTTGCGTTTCCACAAAATTGTGAAGCGCGGAACCGCCGCTCCCCAGCGATAATTTCATACCCTTTAAGCACGCTACGCACAATAATCGGTTGAATGACTCCATGCTGCCGAATAGATTCGGCCAATTCCCGTATTGCCTCTTCGTCGAAAGTTTTGCGTGGTTGATACGGATTGGCACGAAGCTGATTGAGTGGAATCTCGACCACCTTATCATCATCTTGGATCGATAGTGCTGGGATCAGAGCATCCAATCCTTTGCCCAATCGTTTATTCATAAGATACCACTTCCTTTGCCAACTCAAGATAAACTTCCGCGCCCTTCGATCGAGGGTCATACGTAATAATGGATTGACCATGGGATGGAGCTTCGCTTAAACGCACATTGCGTGGAATCACTGTCTTGTACACCTTCTGCTGGAAATACTTCTTGACCTCTTCAATTACTTGAATGCCCAAATTCGTTCTAGCATCAAACATCGTCAACAAGACCCCTTCAATTTGCAGGGATGTGTTCAAATGCTTCTGAACCAATCGTACCGTATTAAGCAGTTGGCTCAATCCCTCCAAAGCGTAATATTCGCACTGTATAGGGATAAGTACGGAATCTGCTGCAGTCAAAGAGTTGATCGTTAAGATCCCAAGCGATGGCGGGCAATCGATCAAGATATAATCGTACAAATGACGAATCGGTTGTAGCGACTTTTTGAGTCTGACTTCCCGTGATATCGTTGGAACCAACTCGATTTCAGCACCGGCTAATTGAATTGTTGCTGGAATGATATGCAAGTTTTCAATGTCGGTATGTGCGATAGCTTCTTTCGGATGAACTTCGTTGATCAGCACATCATAGATGCAATTCGCTACATCTGCTTTATTAATGCCAACACCACTTGTCGTATTGCCTTGAGGGTCAATATCGATCAGTAGTACTTTCTTTCCGATGGCAGCTAGGCCCGCCCCCAAATTGACGGAAGTCGTCGTCTTTCCGACGCCCCCTTTTTGGTTAGCTATGGCTATGATTTTAGACAATCCAGTTCACCTCAATATAATAGAAGAATCTCTTTGTAGTCCTCATGTACGCATTCTAGGCTGCTGCTACAAAAAGACCTATAGCAATGCGTTGTGAATACAGCTGCCGATCGATAAAAATATCAGCCGTAACAGTCTTTATCCACATGTGCATAACGCTTATCGTTCAAGACCGAAAAAGAAGCTGACCTTCAACCTCGCGGTTGGGGTCAGCGAGTGAATTTATGAACGTTTTGGAATCTGAATCACAATTTCATAATGATCTTCATGATCCTTTTCTTCCGTTTTGATTTGCAAACCCGATCCGGTGACCATGTCAATGGATTGGCGGATCGTATTCAAGGCTAAACGAACATCTTTCGTAAAAGAAATTCGTTTCGATGGAGACTTTTTGTTTTTGTCCAATTCTTTGTAGAAGGTAATGCGAGCTTCTGTCTGCTTGACATTCAACTCTTTGCTAATTACTTCACCCAGGACCTTTAACTGCAATTCTTCCGAGTCCAAGGACAGTAAAGCACGCGCATGACGTTCTGTAATTTTCCGTTCCATCAGCGCTGTCTTTACACCCTCCGGAAGCTGCAACAGTCTGATTTTGTTAGCAATGGTTGACTGACTCTTTCCAAGGCGTTGTGCCAGGCTTTCCTGCGTCAACTGGTGTAAATCAATCAAATTTTGGTAAGCTATAGCTTCCTCTATCGAGGTGAGCCCTTCTCGTTGGAGATTTTCAATCAGGGCAATCGATGCCGCTTGCGAATCGTTGAAATCTCGCAAAATTGCAGGAATGGACTCTAAACCCAGCTTTTTGACGGCTCTCCAGCGGCGCTCTCCGGCGATAATTTCATACTTCTCATTCCGGTAACGAACGACAATCGGTTGAATCACGCCATGCGTACGAATCGTTTGGCATAACTCATCGATTTTCTCGTCGTCAAAGATCGTCCGCGGTTGATAAGGACTGCCGACAATTTCCTCCACCGGAATTTGTCTTACTTCATCTCCGCCGCTTCGTTCGGTTAACCCAAACAATTTAGAAAATTGTTCTTTCATTCCGTCAATTACCACCTAGTTTCATAGTGACATAAGGCCAAACCGCCTTACGAATCATCCCCCGGGATGACATTACTCCAAACGAAATGCAATATAAAACCTGATATATCTATTCTACCACTTTTTCCTCTATAATCCTATTCTCTAATTGAGAGAAGTTTAAGAAAAGAAGATAGATTTATCGGCCTAAAGACAAAAAAATCCCCCTTAGCTATGTTTCACGTGGAACAATTTGCTAAGGGGCATAGCTTATGATTTAAATCAGCGGCATCTTGACCGGTGTTCCAGGTTTTCTGGGGTACTTTTTTGGCGTTGGGGCTGTCTTTTGAATAATGACCAAATGACGTTCCGAATTTTCCAGCGGAAGTGAAAACTCGGGAGTGCTGACCCACTTCCCTTTTAATTCAGACAAACTACGGGCCGCTTCCTTCACTTCATCCACCGGATTGCTTCCTTTCATAGCCACGAATAATCCACCAGGTTTAGTAAATGGCAGACAAAATTCGTTGAGAATGGCCATCCGGGCAACAGCTCGGGCCGTGACCAGATCAAACGCATCGCGAAGTTCCTCCTGCCGCCCCAAGTCCTCAGCGCGTCCATGCAGCAATTGTACTTGAGATAAACCAAGTTCATTAACCACATGCTGCAAAAACTGGATTCGTTTATTTAGAGAGTCCACGATCGTTAGCTGCAAATGTGGATAACAAATTTTTAGCGGAATGCCGGGGAATCCCGCCCCTGAGCCAATATCCGCCATAGACCCCATCTCCCCCATCGGAACATGGAACGCTAGGCTTATCGAATCATAGAAATGCTTGATATACACCTGTTCTCGTTCGGTAATCCCGGTGAGGTTCATCTTTTCATTCCAGTCAACTAGCACTTCGTAATATCGTTCGAATTGCTTCAACTGCTCGTCCGACACCTCGATGCCATGACCTTGGAGCAGTGTGCAAAATTGGGCTTGTATCGAATCCAATGGTTACCCTCCTGCAGCCGTGACCCGGTTATAATGCTCTAAATACACCAGCAAAATCGAAATGTCGGCCGGTGTAACCCCCGAAATCCGCGAAGCTTGACCGATCGAGATCGGACGAATTTTAGTCAGCTTTTGCCGTGCCTCTATCGCCAAGCCTTGAATATCATCATAGTTGATCGTTTCGGGTATTTTCTTCTTTTCCATTTTTTGTAACTTTTCAACATGGATCAATTGCTTCTCTATATAACCCGCATACTTGATTTGAATTTCAACTTGCTCCTGCATCTCTTCATCAAGTTCGATCTCCGACGGGGACAATGAAGCGATATGAGCATACGACACTTCCGGACGCCGCAAAATCGTGAGCAAGTTGCTGCCATCCTGAATCGGTGCCGAACCGATCGACTCGAGCAGCGGATTGATATCAGTAGGACGAACCTTCGTTGACTTCAATCGCTCAATCTCTTGCTCAACCTTCTCTTTCTTATCCAAGAACCGCGCATACCGCTCTTCCGAAATCAAGCCAATGTCATGGCCCAGCGGCGTCAGACGTAAGTCTGCATTGTCGTGACGAAGCAGCAGGCGATATTCGGCACGCGAGGTAAGCAAGCGATACGGCTCATTCGTGCCTTTCGTCACCAAATCATCGATCAATACGCCGATATAACCTTGCGAACGATCAAGAACAACAGGTTCCTTGCCCTGCACTTTACGGGCAGCGTTAATCCCGGCCATAATGCCTTGTCCCGCCGCTTCCTCATAACCGGAGGTCCCGTTGATTTGTCCCGCCGTAAACAGTCCAGGCAGCCGTTTCGTCTCCAAGGAAGGCCACAGCTGAGTCGGTACAACCGCGTCATATTCGATCGCGTAACCGGTGCGCATCATTTGTACGTTTTGCAGACCCGGCACCGAACGCAGCATTTTTAGCTGAACCTCCTCGGGCATACTAGTGGAGAAGCCTTGTACATAATACTCCGACGTATTCTTACCTTCCGGTTCCAGGAAAATCTGATGTTTCGGCTTGTCGCTGAACCGCACGATTTTGTCCTCGATAGACGGACAGTACCGCGGACCCGTGCCTTCGATCACCCCGGAGAACATCGGCGCACGATCCAGGTTATCCGTAATGATCTTATGCGTCTCTTCGGAAGTATACGTCAGCCAGCAGGGGAGCTGCTCATTGTCCGATTCTTTCGTCTCATAGGAAAAAAACTTCGGTTTCTCATCCCCAGGCTGTATCTCCGTTTGCGAGAAATCGATCGTATCCTTATGCACCCGCGGCGGCGTCCCGGTTTTGAAACGCACCAGCTCAAAGCCCAGCTCCTTCAAGTTTTGCGACAGTCGCACCGAAGGTTGCTGGTTGTTTGGGCCACTTTCGTACATCAGCTCGCCCATGATGATTTTGCCGCGCAGATACGTACCGGTCGTCAGTACCACCGCTTGAGCCCGATACTCCGCGCCGGTCTTGGTAATTACACCCACACACCGGCCATCCTCGACGATCAACTCCTCAACCATCCCTTGGAGCATCGTTAGATTCGGCTCCTTCTCCATCGTTTCCTTCATCGTATGTTGATAGGAGAATTTATCCGCCTGCGCGCGAAGCGCGTGAACGGCCGGGCCTTTCCCGGTATTAAGCATCCGCATCTGGATGAACGTTTTGTCGATATTACGGCCCATTTCGCCGCCCAAGGCGTCAACCTCGCGCACGACGTGGCCTTTTGCCGGACCTCCAATCGAAGGATTGCACGGCATAAAAGCAACCATATCCAAATTGATCGTAACCATCAGCGTTCGACATCCCATCCGCGCTGCAGCCAAAGCCGCCTCGCAGCCTGCATGCCCTGCGCCAACCACGATCACCTCATAGTTTCCGGCAGCATAACCCATGTATCGTCAACCTCCTTTACCCTACACCCTTCAAACTCTATCCGTAACATCATACCATGAACCGGCTCTGCTGATACTAGAGAACGCTTATTTCCCCAAGCAAAATTGCGAAAAAATCTGATCGATCAACGCATCCGGCGCCGAATCCCCGATCACCTCGCCTAACTGCTCCCAAGCGTACCTCACGTCAATTTGCAAAATATCGATCGGAATCCCGCTGTCCGCCGCCTCGTACGCATCCGCAAGGGACTGCTTTGCCTTCTTCAGCAAGGCAATATGGCGCACATTACTTACATACGTCAGGTCGTTCGACTCCAGCTTTCCGCCGAAGAACAATTGGGCAATCGCTTCCTCCAGATGATCCAGCCCTTCCTCCGTTTTGACCGACAACTCGACGATCGCTTCCTCGGAAAAATAACGCCGTACCACCTCTTGATCCAACTGCTGCGGTAAATCGATTTTATTCAAAAGAACGATCGTGGACCGCCCCTTCAGTTGCTCCATCAACGCAACTTCGTCCTCATGCAGCGCTTCGGCGCTGTTGAGCACGAGCAAGATCAAGTCCGCCTCGTTCACCGCCGCTTTGGACCGCTCCACCCCGATCTGCTCGACTACGTCCATTGTCTCGCGGATCCCCGCCGTGTCGAGCAGCTTCAGCGGGATATTATTGATCGTCACATATTCTTCGATCACATCCCGCGTCGTTCCGGGGATGTCGGTGACGATTGCCTTATTCTCGCGGGCTAGGGCATTCATCAGCGAGGATTTCCCGACATTCGGGCGACCGACGATCGCCGTCGTAATTCCCTCTCGCAAAATCTTGCCCTGTTCCGCCGTTTTCAACAGCGCATCGATGCCTTCCGACACCGCCGTGCATTTCTCCTTGATAAACGCCATCGTCATCGACTCCACGTCATGCTCCGGATAATCGATGTTCACTTCGATATGCGCCAACGTCTCGATCAATGTGTGGCGCAGCAACCCGATTTGGCGCGACAGCTGGCCTTCGACCTGCTTCAGCGCCACGGAGAATGCCCGATCCGACTTGGATCGGATCAGGTCGATGACCGCCTCCGCCTGCGACAAGTCGATCCGGCCGTTCAGGAACGCGCGTTTCGTGAACTCGCCCGGTTCTGCGAGGCGAATGCCTCGCTGCTGGAGCAGCAGGTCCATCACGCGTTTGACGGAGATGATCCCGCCGTGCGTGCTAATCTCCACCACGTCTTCCGTGGTGAAGGAGCGCGGCGCGCGAAAGACGCTGACGAGCACCTCCTCGAGCTTGTCGCCCGTCGCCGGGTCCACGATGAAGCCATAATGTACCGTATGGCTCTCCGCCTCCGGCAGCGCCGTCTTGGCGCGGAATAACCGCCCCACTTCGGCGATGGCCTCCGGTCCGCTGACGCGGATCACGGCGATGCCGCTTTCGCCCACCGCTGTCGATATCGCTGCAATTGTATCGCTAAGCATTTTGCTTCACCTCGCTAGTTGTTT
>RCUU01001180.1_pt1 | contig 12917 bp, 3 predicted proteins | sample 2166211 | NCBI WGS metagenome assembly RCUU01 (sample SAMN09932620, study PRJNA488358) | compost metagenome | feature: garden; material: soil; isolation source: compost soil in phenylacetic acid-enriched culture | place: Germany: Experimental Botanical Garden Goettingen | collected 2016-01-27
TCTATAGAGGTATATTTGAAATAATCCATTAACTGGACACCCGGATAAACCTCTTCAACCCGGTTATGAAGCTGTAGCAGCAGGATCGAGTTTCCTCCCACATCAAAGAAGCTGTCTGTGTCATCAAAGTCAGCCGTATTCAGGATATCGGCCCATATACACCTGATGTTTGCCTTGATTTCTTTCAGTGCTTCTCCTCTTTCCGCATCTCCTGTATCAACCCCTTGGCTGTCATGTTTAACCAATGATAAAATAGCAGCTTCGTCCATTTTCCCACTCGTCAGCATCGGTAACTCTTTGATTGGGATGACACTATCGGGAACCATGTATATCGGAAGCTTTCTTTTAGCATAATCTACAACAGATTTGATGATATTAGGATCATCACCCTTGGGTACGACAGCTGCAATAATACGTTCGTTGTGTATAAAAGAATACACGGATTCTAAGGGCAATCCTTCTGTGAGACACGCTTCAATTTCTGCCAGTTCTATTCTGTAGCCCCGAACCTTCCTTTGAGTATCCTTCCGACCGGTATAAATGATATTTCCATCGTTCAAATAATAGCCGTGATCGCCAGTACGATACATCCTGTGTATCTGTCCCGAAATAGGAACATCTGCAAACTTCTGAGAAGTCATATGTTTATCCGTGTACCCCACAGCAAGCCCTACACCTGCAATGTATATTTCTCCCTCAACCCCTGGAAGACAGATCTGATTGTGGGAATTGAGAATATATATTCCCAGGTTATCTATCGCTTTACCGATTGGAACAACCGGATAAGGATCTTTAGGGTCATATTCATATATCATACATCCTACCGTTGATTCAGTAGGCCCGTATTCGTTATAGATTCGAATATCGGAGTTTGCAATAGAATCGCATACGAATTTGGTCAGCTGTTCGCCTCCTACAATAATTGATTTAACCTTTGTGCTCTGTACAGGCAAGGCGGCTACAAACTTCAAATGCGTTGGTGTGAGTTTTACAATTGAAGCTTGGCTCTCAAGGAAAATGGCCGCCAAACTCTGCAGTTCATTCGGGTACACATCCATTGTATTGCCGCTAAGTAAAGGAGCGAATATGGAAGTAACCGTCAGATCTACCGATGGAGATGTAAACATAGGACAATGGATCGGGATTTCTTGGGCATTATCCGAAAAATACTGTTTGATTGCCCAATTGATATAGTTGGATACACTTTTCTGCTGTATGATGCAGCCCTTAGGCGTTCCAGTTGAACCGGAAGTGTAAATAATGTAGCAGATATCCTCTATATCTCCCTCACATATCTCGGGAATATTCTCCTCCACCTTCAAGCTCATCATTTCCTGTACCTGTACAATCGTACGGCAGTTAACTGCTGATGGATTGTCGGTAATCACCAAATTGATATTGGAGTCCTGAATTAGAAAGGAGATTCTATCTTCCGGCGCCCTGAGATCTATAGGAACATAACATGCACCCAACTTCAGAACTGCCATGATGGAAATGATAAGCTCCGGCGAATTGTCAAGGATAATTCCTACCTTTTGACCTGGGCCAACACCTTTCATACGTAAAAAAGCCGCTGCATTATTGCAGTGCGAATTCAGTTCTTTGTAGCTCCATTGTTGTTCACCAAACTGAATGGCCATCCGTTCAGGATATTGTTTGACAATGTCCACAAATTGCCGTTGGATTGTTACTGTTCGATTCGCTTCTTTCTTCTCTTTGCAAACATCAAACAACACACTTCTCTCGTCTTCAAAGAAAAGATCCCATTCACATACGGGCACAGAAGCTTGATCGCCACTTAACTTTTGCAGAATTTTCTGATACCTTCCCATAAAGTTTTGAATACTTTCCTGAGCAAATAAATCCTTACAGTACTCCAACTCCAAGGTCTGCTTATTTTCGTAGGCAAATAGGGATAAATCCACCTTTGCTGCCTTTGGCTTATAAAATACCTGCTTCAGACCAATCGATTCCATGTCCAGGTCCATATCTGAGTTATGATAAGTGTATAAAATATTAAACAAAGGATTCTGATCGACTGCTCTATCTACCTGCAATCGATCGATTAAATCATCCACGGGATAATTCTGATGCTGCAGCAGCTCCATCAATTTGGAATGCACATAACGGACCATATCGCCGCCTGTCATCTGCTCCTCGAATCGGATATATAATGGAAGTGTATTAATCATCGGGCCTACAACGCCAAGTGCTTCCTTACTGGTCCTGCCCGACGTTACAACACCAATGATAAAATCTTTGTGATTGCTCTGTTTGCAAATGAATATGACAAGGGCAGTTAACAAAATTGCGGAAGGCGTGGTTCCATACAAGCTTGCACATTGTTGTACCAACGATTTGTCATATCCCTGAACAATAGAACTGCCCCTGAATGTAAATTCCTGCGGCCGAGGATAATCCGTCCTCAAAGGCAAGCTGCTCTCAGGAAGAGATTTCAGTTCATTCAGCCAGTATTGTTGATGCTCCATATAACGCGACTCTTTCTTCTCGGACACAACCGAATACTGACTTGAGTCCGGCAGCTCTTTGACTTCTCCTTGATATAAATCGACAAAACGCTGAAGCAGCAAGGAAAGAGATATTCCATCCGCAATAACGTGACTTATCTCAATGATTAAATACCGTGAGCCGCTATCCTTTGCGGAAATCAAATGTACTCGCATGAGTGGAGCCGTCTCGAGATCAAAGCTGTTTGACAACTCATCCAGTGTTTGTTCCAGCTCCGCATCCCGATCTATACTTCTTTCTTCTACTGTCAGGTGAGAATCATCATGTACTATAGCGACTACATTGTGACCCTCGACATGATAGGATGTTCGTAGAATGTCAAACTGATTAATAATCAGATTGAACACATGCTCAACATCACTTTTCTCCAAATTCCTTATCACTTTATAAACACCGGAAATATTATAGGCCTTATTGCCATTTAACCTGGAGAGAAAATACAGCCTGCGCTGTGTGGAGTTCACAATGTATCTGTTAATTCTCCCTCTTACCCCAATATTTTCTTCAGCAGGCAAAGCAGGGCTGTAATGTTCTCTTTCCAAAGCATAAACCTGCTGTTTTATTGTAGGATAGGTGAATATATCGTTAATATCCCATTCGGTTCCAAACAACGCGTTGATCTCTGCAATTAAATAAATAGCCTTCAGTGAATCTCCTCCAGCAGTAAAAAAACTTTCATCCGGTCGGATCGTTTGAACGCCTAAGACAGTATTCCATAAAGCTTGCAGAGAGATTTCGGTCTCCGAATTCCCTGTTGTTCTAATTTCCTTACGAGCGCTTGCCCCGTCCATTTGAAGCAAAGCCTTTGTGTCTGTTTTCCCATTTGCATTGACAGGCAATTTTTCCAGGCAAATCATACGTTCGGGAACCATATAATTCACCAGTTTCAAGCGAAGCTGCTCTTTAATGGCTTCAAAATTTACGGCGTCATATTTAGGAACGATAAAGGCAACCAGCACGTCTTCACCATGACCATCATTTTTCAAAACAATTTCCGCATCATTGATTTCTGGCAAATGCAAAAGAGCCTGTTTAATTTCATCCAGTTCGATACGAAATCCGCGCAGCTTAATCTGGCGATCCATTCTTCCGCAAAAAATAAACCCTTCCGAATCCGTATCATATACGTAATCGCCTGTTCTATATACCCGTTCCTTAAGTACGTGATGAAACATAAATTTCTGTTCCGTTAATTCGGGTTGGTTCAAGTAGCCTTGCGCCAGGGCAACCCCGGATATGACTAACTGGCCTTTTAGCCCTGAAGGCAAAATTCTGTCAAACAAGTCAACGGCATATAACCCTACATTTGGAATGGCCTTTCCGATAGGAACTGGATCTTTCTCATTAGCACTGCATTCAAAATAGGAAACGTCTACTGCAGCTTCTGTTGGACCATACAAGTTTAAAATTCTAATATGTTTATTTTGAAAAACACGGTAAAAGTTTTGAATCTGCAGCTCATTCAAGCTTTCCCCAGATGAGAATACATAGCGGAGGTTGTCCAGATCCTTCTTTGGCCGATCATTAAAATAGTAAGTAAAGGCTTGAAGCATGGAAGGGACAAAGTGAATAATGCTCACTTGATTTTCCGTTATCGCCTGAAGAAGCATCTTGGGGTCGCGATGACCGCCCTCAGGCAAAATATAAATACTGCATCCGCACAGAGGCCATAATAGCAATTCAATTAGCGAAACATCGAACGTATAAGGAGTTTTCAAAACAAGCCTGTCGGACTCGCCAATCTTGCAATGCTCTTTGATCCATATCAGCCTGTTATAGATGGATTTATGGCTGACCATGACTCCCTTTGGCTTTCCTGTCGATCCGGAAGTATAGACAATGTAAGCTGTACCCTCCCCTCTGGCAGCAATCTCCGATACATCAGGATAACTTGCCGATTCCTGCATCAGCTTGTCTGCGTGGATGACCTCAATCGCTGGATTCATGTAGCCTGTGTTGGTGATAATCACCTTACTCTTCGAATCGTCTATGATCATTCTAATTCTGTCTTCCGGCAAATGGATATCAACGGGTAAATACACTGCCCCCGATTTAAGTATGGCATGAACCACCAACAGCATTTCCATCGAGCGCTCCATCATAACGATCACAGGAGGATGATCCGTCGCATAGACATTCGCTCTTAAATAATTGGCGAGCTGATTTACTTTTCGGGAGAACCATCCGTAGCTGTAACTCCCTCCACCATCAATGACTGCAACATGCGTCTCATCACGATCAAATCGATCCGTATCCAGGTAGAGCAGTGTGTTATCTAACAAATTTTCGTAGGCTATATGTTTCTGTGAAATTTCGCTAGTTAACAGAATATCCTTTATTCGCTGTCCTTGATGATCTCTGATTTGACGGAATACTATTGGAACCATTTTTAATAGAGCCGTTATCTCCTTATCGGTATAGCTAGTGGATTGCCATAGCAGCCGATATGCTATTTCAGAATGATTTCTCCTGACTACCTGCAGAATTAGGTCAGACGGGCTCTGATAGAAATAATAATTGTCGTCCGGCCGAGTCAGCGCCACTGGAAAATTGGATTCTATGTTTGTGAACAAGGTATCGTCGGTTATGGTCACCACACTTTGCAATCGCAGGGCTTCCTCCCTGCACATGGGAACATCATAAATATCGATTTGGTGATTTTCCTTACTGGGTAAAGTGGACATCATCTGCTCCATAACATTTGAGATAACCTGCTGGCCATCACAAGAAAAAAAGTAAGGCACCACATTCGTAAAGCCGCCCACGAGCTGATCTTCTGTAGTTTTGTAATTATGACTTATCCCCAGAAAAATCGTTTGTTGTTCAGTTAATGTTTGCTGAATGGTACCCCAAGCACAAAGAAAGGTTTGAGACAGCTCGTTCATAGTACCCGAGAAGCTCAGACACTCCCAGTCCGATGTTTTATTTCCCTCCGAAGATTGGCCTATTCTCGGCTGCACCAAGGAAGGGGATACGGTTTCATATACTTCTTGGAAAGCTCTTCTCCCTCTCTCCACTTGATACGAATATCCAAAGAAATACTGTTGATATAGCTCTTCATTGTTGCTTCTCTCTATCAAATTGGCCGAGAAGTACGAGAAGTAATAGTTAAGGAATCTATTTAAAATATCCAGCACGCTTATTAAATCGAACAAAGCCTGATGCCAAACAAAGTATAAAACATTGGCATCCGGGTCAACTATCATTCTCCAGGTGATTCCATCCAGCTCGTCAGGTATCTCCTTTGCGGATTGAACTAAATCAACCTTCGATTCAGATGAAGACAATAAAATCACCTGAACCATTTTATCCGGGTTCCCGTCATAAATAATCGACTGCAATACATCGTAATCCTGCACCGTATTCTCCATTGCAGCACAGACTTGCTGAAAGTCAACAGGGAAGTAACAGTTTATTTGTATTCTGCCGAATTCCCCCTGATGGGCCTCGCCAGCCAGTAGCCTCTTTTGGGCTCCTGTCAACCATTGGATCCTCTTGATATGAGCTTTGTCTAATTTCGTACTCATAGCTTTGTTCCCCGCTTTTGATCACCCTTTATGGCGATGTATCCTTGCTTTATTAATTTCATTAGGGCTCTTTTTACGACATCCCCATTTTTCTGACCATATTGTGTGATCAGTTCATCCATCTGAACGTCCGATCCCGTCGTAGAGATCGATTGCAATAAGCTCCATGCTGCATTCGTTTCTAAGAGCGCTTCCTCCTCTTGATAGTGATTCACATAATGCAGCCTTCCTTCAGCTACTGCCAAGCCTTCAGCTGTGATATTCAAATAGGTATCCGTGTCAATGATTTCACTGACATAGCCCTGAAAATCCTGAAAATAATGGGGCTCCAAAAAAGACATCATGCCTGATTGTTTAGCTCCATCCTCAGCCTTTTGTATGGAGCTCAATTCCTCCCAAAGGGCATCGTACTGCTGAACAACATGCTTCCACTGGTATAAAGAAAGCGCACGTTCCCTTGACTTTTCCCCCATGCGGCGCTTTAATTCCGGATTGTCAATCAAAAGCTGAATACGATTCTCATAATAGTCCAGGTCGAGTGCGACAGATTGTGCAGCCAACAAATGATGGAATGCAAGGCGATGTTCAGGGTCACAAGGCAAAAGTCCTGCTGTCTGTATGTCAGTATCGCATTGCATCCAGAGGGTAGGGACTTTGAAACCTGTTTCATTTTCAAGGACGGTATCTTTATAGCCATCGAAATCCGATACAACCTGAGGAATTCCACATGCCATCGCCTCGATTGGGGTCAATCCAAACGTTTCCTGCAAATTGTCTACAGGAGAAGTGAACACATCCGCTGCACTGTAAATTACATTCCGGTTAATCACGCTGTATTCCTGCATAAATTGAACATGGTCGCTTATTCCCAGTTCCTGTACATACTCCTTTAGTGAAGGAACATGAGGATTAGCAGCTCTGTCATGACCGGCCAAAATAAGAAGCAAATCTTCATTCTTCTCCAGAAGCCGCCGAAACACAATAAGAAGCGGATACAGATCGGCCTTATCAAAGGCAGATAGACGGCCAAGCCATAAAATTACAAATTTATTCTGAGGGATATTCAGCTGCTGCCTGGCCTCTATTTTATCCATAGGTTTGAAGTGATCCGTATCTACACCTAAAGGGATCACATCAAGCCGACCATTATACGACAGCTTGACTTGCCTCTTCTCTAGCAAATCCAGGCTCATCCGTTCTAAAATGTTTTGCACCACTTTTTTAACGCTCGTTGATGTGCAAATCAAGGAATCATAGCGCTGCACAGGCGCCAACATCTGCATTAAATAAAAGCTCTGAAGGTACTCAGGATAACTGGCGCCATGAATTGTATAAGTTATTGGAGGAGAATTAAGCATGCAGCGATCCCTGTAATTGAATAACGGCAAGAAGTCCATGCTTATACTATGTAAAATGTCTGCAGATGTCTTATCCCCTTTCCAAATGGCGTCATACTCCGATACCATGCTTATTTTCTTCTCTTCTCTAGGTACGGAACGCAGCTTGCGCCGAATGGCCATTTCCTGGAATTGGCCCGGTTCATAAAGACATAGAAATTCTTCAGCTTTGCTGAAACTCAAAATGGACTTGTACGCTTCATCCACGGCTATATCAAAACCATATACTGCATTCATCCCCATTACGGCGCGAAACGCATTGCCCATTAGTGCAATTCTATTGATCATACTCCAGCCGTCCTTCCATCTTTAATTATGAAGTACCCCGCTTCCTGCAGCACATTATCCATCACTTTATGAACTTGATCTGTACTGTACCCCTTGCACTTTAATAACAAGGACATCTTCTCGGTCAACTGCTTTACTAGACTGTCTGCATAGAACGCCGATGTTGCCTGCTCTTGCAAGCCGGATATTTCCCGATAGAGTTGCGTTGTTTTCGTGGTGTCTACAGGTTGAATCATTGCCGGTGTACTTACCGCCGTACACAAGCAAAGCCGAATTAACTCACAATAATGATGATGGGTAAAATCCCCTTGTTTTTCCACTATGTTGTACAAAATACTACGATCCTCGGCAATATCCAGCCCATAAGCCTTGTATTTCCGTTTATTGCTGTTCAGGATATTTTTCATAACCACTCCTGGACCTGCATCCACAACCGCATCCACAAAATGATCTTCAAAATAGCTTGCGATGCCCTCCCATTGAACGGTTTGAGTCAACAGCCTCTTTAGCAGATCGGTTACTCCATGCCGGCTGGCATATTCTTTGGCTGTCACATTCGAAATAACAGGTATCCGTGGCTCTCCCAGCGGAATTCCATCCAGAAATTCCTTTAATGCCGTACTGGCCTCCTCCATCGCCGGTGAATGAAATGCACCTATGGTATTTAGACGTTTTATTCGAGCGCCTCTATCCTCAAAATATTTCTCTGCTACTTCGATTTCCTGCAGGCCTCCCGACAGGACGAGCTGTGTTCTGGAATTGACGGCTGCAACTGAAAGCAGCTTGGAGTTGATTTGCTCGCAATAACTTTTTACTAATTCCGAATTATACTGATAGATAGAGGTCATCACACCAGGGTATCTTCGGCAGCCTTCCTCCATCAGTTGCCCACGTTTGTCAGCTATACGCAAACCATCGGTATATGTGTAAGCCCCGGAAGCCGCGAGCGCCGTAATTTCGCCCAAACTGTGCCCTGCCATATAAGACGGAACACAATTGTATTTTGCTTCGAAATACTTGTAAGCGGCATATCCTGTAACATAAATAGCAGGCTGTATATCGAGTGGATTCGTTAAAAAATGGCTTTTATCGCCAAAGATAGATTCATAGATATTTCTCCCCAGAACTTCATTGGCTTCATCATAGTATTTTTTCAAGGAAGGCATGTCTTGTAAAATAAATTCGCCCATTCGATAAACTTGTGACCCTTGCCCTGGAAACACAAATGCAATCATCTGTATTTACCTCATTTCGACTCTTTTAGTTTTTTATCTATCATGGCCACAATTTCATCTATGGACTGGAATAATTGAAAATTAAGTTCCCTGTCGTCGAAACTAATATCAAACTCATCTTCAATCAGCACAATTATTTTTACAAAAGTCAGTGAATTGATCTCCAGAGATGCTAATCCGAATTCATGAAGCGCTCCTATGCTGCTCTCTTTTACTACATTGTTCTCCTGAAGAACCTTTATTAATCTTTCTTTGATAGAATCCACTTGAATATCCTCCTTATACTGTTATTCATTAATTATTTTCACAAGCAGCTCAAGGAATTTATCCACCATACTTTTAATCTGCTCGTTAGTATATGCATACCGATTATAGCGGCTGGTAAATTGCAGTGTTCCATCCCGTACCTCAACATAGATTCGATGAGAAACATTCAGATTGCTGCTCTCATCTTTTCCCAGCACCTTAATCTCATGTTCAAATTCCTTCTCTGGAAAGTTTAAAAATACCAGCGTTTTTCTATCTACCGCTTGCTGGAGCATAGTAACAGGTACTTCGGCAAATTCAGCAATGTCATAAACAGTAACGTTTTCATGGTCCATTATCTGCAATAGCTTCAAACTGATTTCTTGAACATATTGCCTATCGTTTTCAGTTTGATCTTTCCGGACCGCAAGCGGCAATATATTCGTATACAAGCCTACGGAATCAGAAATATGCCGAATCGTATTATTTCTTCCTGATGTCACCACACCGATAATGACATCGTCCTTATTCTCAAGGTGCTGGTGCAGCAAGGCCCAGGCCGCCTGAAGTACTGCAAACATCGAAACTCTTAATGAATTCGTATACTGTTGCAGCTCAGTAAATTGCGCCGGCTCCAATTTCTCAGTATAAACCTGTTCCGCATACGAATTGACGGCTCCCTCTTCACTGCTTTCCTTAGCTCTTCTGAGATCGGCAAGCTCCTGATACCAGAATTTTTGTTGTGCCTGATGGTCTTCACGCCATACCATTTGAGCATATTCGATATAGCTGTCATCTGTTTCATCTTGCATAGGCAAGCCCTGCATTCCTCTCTCGTAGTTTGTTACAATCTGACTGAACAGGTTGTTAGAGCTCCAGCCGTCAAACAAGGAATTTAAATAAAATAAACAAAGATCATACCGATTGCTGCCATGCTTTATTAAAATAAAATCAATTTTTGAAATTTGATCATTGAAGCCGCGATTCTTTATTTCTTCTTTCACCTTCTGTAACGCAACTGCTCGCTCCTCTTCCAAAAGTGCAGAAAAATCCATATATCGAAAATTGCTGTTTTCAATGTAATAAGTCACTTGAACAGGGTGTGAGAGCCTTCTCCACCTGCACTCGCTCCTCAAAATCGGATTGCGTTTTACAGCCGCGGTACACGCTCTATTCAATAAGACCGGATCGATGTCTGCCTCTAAGCAAAAAATCTCATAGGATACATCGTCACCGTTACGCCGACCATTGATATTTTGGGCGTTCATTAAATATTGCATCGGGGTTACCGGAGTAACAAACTGGACCTCGTTGCTATCCCATAAATCCTCCAGCTTATCCCGATCTTTTGCCGGAAAATTAAAAGCTCGTTCATCGCGATAAATCAATGCAGCCAAAAGCTGTTCACGCAACTGTACATGATCCAAAGAGGAAAATTCGGCTCCGCATGAAATACATCGTCTTTCCGCAAGAATTCGCAAATTGTCAAAGATGGTCAGGGCCAGCTCCGCAATATCCTCATCCGAATGTACTGCAGATATGTAGCAGGTACCGCCTTCCCAAATAAAAATGTTGCGGTATAGCATCATGTAATATAGAAATCTCATCAACGTAGGATCAGACGATTGAAAAATAAATTGCGAGCCACCTACACTGATGTGCAGATCTATCCCGCTCTTGTCGAAGATGTTATTCAGGAAGTCAGCCATGGCCTTCGTTTTATGATTTAACCTTTTCTGAAGCCGTCCATTATCCCTTATCAGATAATTCAACACTGCCTTGGCAGCCTTCATGCTCAATGGATGGTGGCAGAAGGTTCCTCCGGTCTGGATTACTGAACGGTAAGGAGCAACCCCCTCGTCCGAGTTCCATACCCCACCGTCTACTGCCGCCATATATTTCGCCTTCCCCCCGAAAATTCCAATGGGCAGGCCGCCTCCAATCACTTTGCCATATGCAACCAGGTCAGCCTCGACGCCGTAATGCTCCTGGGCTCCCCCTAACGCCAGACGGAAGCCTGTAATCACTTCATCAAACACGAGCAGGATCTGATGCTCGCTGGCAACAGCTCGCAGCCTTTTAAGAAATTCCTGGGGTTGAAGATCGGGATTCCTGCTTTGTATAGGTTCAATAAGAACCGCGGCGATACGATGGGCATTCCCCTCTATATAATCAAATACACCGTCCGCTCCATACTCAAAAACTTTCACATGCTGAACCATCGACTCCAACGTTCCCAAACTAAGCGGAGCAGCATCGTTGCCGGAGTTGGTTACATAAACACCGTCAAATGTGCCATGGTATGAATTTTTGAAAATTACAACTTCATTTTTTTCGGTAACTGCTCGCGCAATTCTGAGCAAATTCATAATCGCCTCAGTTCCGGAGTTGCAGTAAGCCAGCCGCTCCACTCCGGTTGCCTTCCTGATCAGGGCAGATACCTCAGCAGCATCGCGAGTCATCGAGCCTAGAATCAAACTGCTGTCTAATTCCCTGCTGATTACTTCGTGAATCAATGGATGATTATAGCCGAATAAATTCACGCCAAACCCCATGCAGAAATCAATGAAAACATTGCCATCAATATCCGTCATGCTGGTTCCTTGTGCCTTCTCGGCAAACACAGGAATGACCATATCCTGCCATGTCCTGCTGTAACCTTGGCTGAACCTTCCATTGGCCCATAATTCCTTATTTACTCGCAAAAATTGCTTCGAGGCTTTGAATTTTTCATTAAATACAATAACCAGCTCATTGAGATAGGATTGCTGTTCTTCCGTCAGCTCCGTATTTCTCTTGACGAGAAACCGGGTTGAATATGAATCATCCCCTGGTTTAGGCATAAATGAGCTTGTATGCTGAAGCTGTTCGATCATCGGCAGAGCCTTAGCCTTCTCTGCAACAGCTCCCTCAACTCGGGATAAAGATCGGATCTGCTCGTGAATAATGTCCAATTGCCTGTTGAACAAATCCACTACCGATTGATGGTTAGCTGTAGTAGCAGCGGAATGAATAGCAGCGGACTGGATTTCTTCAGGCACTTCTGCTTCTATGAACAAGTCCTTTCCTTTATGACCGATATACTCAGACACTTTCTCGATCGTATGCAATTCCTTAAAAAAATCATCAAGAGGAATCTCAACCTTATACAGGTCCAGAATTTCCCTCTTAAGTTGAACTATCGTGATAGAATCGAACCCCAATTCAAAAAAGTCTTTTTCAACCGGAACTGAATCCACCGGTAAATCAAAGATTTCGGATACGACCCTCTGAACCGTATTTTGAATGTGCGCTGAATCCATTTTTTTTCGTTCCTTTACATTGTTATCCTCGGACTGCTTCAGCTGCGCTTTCCTATTTGCCCGATCATTCAACCATACGCTTTTTCTTTCGAATGCATAGACAGGCAAAGACATTACTCCTGATCCCTCTTTGCCGCTGTTCCAATGGACAAGCTGCTGTGAGACGTAATTTCCGGCCAGTTCCAGCAGTTCTGGGTCCAAACTTTGATGATGCTCAAGATCTCCTCTGATCAGGTCTGGATAAATAAGCTTTTCTCCCTCTTTCCCATGTTCCAAATCGTCACAACACCGCTGCAGCCTATCCATTAGCTCACTTCGGGACTGGAATAAAATAGCGGTCCGAACAGGATAATGATTTCGGCGCATCTGTGCCGTGTAACAGAAATCGTCAAA
>RCUU01001182.1_pt1 | contig 12913 bp, 12 predicted proteins | sample 2166211 | NCBI WGS metagenome assembly RCUU01 (sample SAMN09932620, study PRJNA488358) | compost metagenome | feature: garden; material: soil; isolation source: compost soil in phenylacetic acid-enriched culture | place: Germany: Experimental Botanical Garden Goettingen | collected 2016-01-27
GCTTGTTCATACGGAAGCAAAAATGTTCCCCAATCCCTACTGTCCATGACTGCGCCTCCTGTCTTCTGTAACCCTGCTTAACGATGGTCGGCTCCAATTGCTTCGGATATATGGGTAAAGCCGTCCCTTCGCAGAAGTTCCCTCAGACCGCGATGCAACTTACGGTTAATTTCAGGACCTTCATATATCAATGCCGTGTAGATCTCGACCAAGCTGGCACCCGCGCGGATTTTGTTATAGGCATCTTGGGCCGTGAAAATACCGCCTGAGCCGATAATCGGCAAGCTTCCTTTGGTCTGGCGATATACACGCGAAATAATGTCAGTTGATCTCTGAGTTAGCGGCCTGCCGCTGAGCCCTCCTGTCTCCTTTGCATTCGGATGAGTTAATCCATCTCTCGAAATTGTAGTATTGGTAGCAATCAGACCGGATACACCACTCTTCTGAATCGTATCCACCATATACTCAAGCTCTTCATCACTAACGTCCGGAGCGATCTTTACCAGTACCGACTTATTAGAACCGTAGCGTTTACCTTGCGCTTCCATCTGCTCCGTCACAGCTTGAAGCAATGACGCCAATTCACTTCCGTGCTGCAGGTTACGCAAGTCTGGCGTATTCGGTGAACTAATGTTGACTACAAAAAAGTCAGCATACGGATACAGCACCGATATACATTGCTCATAATCGCGGTGCGCGTCCTCGTTAGGGGTTACTTTATTTTTACCTATATTCACAGCTATCGGAATACGTCTGGACTTAAGCTTGCCCAATTCCTCCGCCATCGCTTCCGCTCCATAATTATTGAAGCCCATACGATTAACCAGCGCCTCGTCCTGCGGCAGTCTGAATAACCGCGGCTGTTCATTGCCTGGCTGTCCCTTCGGCGTTACCGTGCCTACTTCCATGAATCCGAATCCAATCGCAGAAAACCCTTCTACGGATGTTGCATTCTTATCAAGTCCTGCAGCAAGACCTACTGGCGAAGGAAAATGTATGCCAAACAAATCGCAGGCCAGCTCAGGTGTTTCCTTAATCCCATACATTCCGCGCATCAGCGGCACTATTCCTGGAACTTTTGCTGCAGTATGTAGACCGCCAACTACTAGGTGGTGAGCCTTCTCTGGATCTAATTTAAAAAACAACGGTTTCCCTAAGTTACGATACAACACGTTCTCTCTTCACTCCGTTCATTCTTCCTGCCTAGGCAATAGCTATCCCAAGTACACATAACCAGTTTAGCGGTTATTGGCTCAAAAGAAAAGTTCAAACTACTTTGTGAAACAAACAACGTGGTGATGGAATTTTATGATGAAAGCCATTACAATGTATATAATATGATACATATTCCTAATGATAACCATGAGAGGGGAGCCGTCTATGTCAACAAAACGCAAACCACCTACACTTCAACAAAAACAAGAGGAAGTAAATAAAAAAGCGTTGGTCTGGGCAAGTTCTGTCATCTTAGCACTTATCATTCTGGTCACTGTAGTGATCATCGTAGCAAATCTCTAATCCAACCAATGATACGTACGATTGGGATTGGTCTGATTCTGGCGGTCAGCAAGAGCGAAGCGGCTCTTCGGAACGACCTCCAGAGTAGGAACAATCCCTTTTCCTATTGTCACCTTCGTTCCTCTGGGCAGCAGATCAAACAGCTCCTCAACATCCTCCTTAAGCATCCTGATACAGCCAAGCGATTCATCCCTGCCCACGCTATCCGGTTCGTTGGTTCCATGTATCGCATAATTCGTATCGGAGAGCTGCATCCCACGGCTGCCAAATTCACCGTTGCTGCGCCCGTTGGGGTTTATTACCTTATCGGAAATTACAAATTCCCCTTCAGGTGTGCCCTCGCCCCCAAGCCCTACCTTGTAGTTTCGCAGTATAACTGAACCACTTACAACAGCCAGACGATGGTTTTTCTTATCCACCAGCACCTCAAGCGGCTGTGTAAAAAAGGGCTCTCCAGCCTGTAGAGACGTCTTTTCAGATTCAGCAGACCCATTGTGCTTTTGAGCCCCGGCGTCACCGTCCAGATTACCTTGCTTTAGCTCTGAGAGCACAGGAGTAAAATAATCCTTCATTATATTATTGCTTCCCGCAAGCCAATTACTTGGAAAAGGCTTCGCCAGATCCTTCATGCTTGATGGCCAACTGCCGGTCTGCTCCTTATAATGACGCATGGAAGAAGCGAGCACGGCCAGAGATTCCTGCCGGACGCTCCATTTTCCCGCTGCCTTCTGCAAATCGGAGGCATCCGGCGGGGAGCAATCACACGCCTTGGCATCAAACGACTGTATCGTTGTTTCACCGCTATCCGATCGATAATCAATTCCGTAAACAACCGGAAGATCCTTCTGCCAGATCAACCAATCCCCGGATTTTTTCATACCCAATACAACAGTCTGACGATTGCCTTCAGAGTCTCCGCCTAACAGGTCGGCAACGGATTTCATCCCCTTGCCGCCACCGGCATATTCTCTCGCTGTAAAGATCGGTTTTAACGTCTTGGAGGATGACGCATCATCCTCCAAGACAGCCTTCCCTTCACGATTAAGATCAGCTATCGTCGTATCAGCATCATATGAGGTCTGACCAGGCGCATAAGTATATGGAATACATAAAAGCATAAGCAATGCCAAAGCTAATCCGATCCTTCGCGCCAGCCTGCTCTGCTTCTCCCTGCGATGTGATTCCATAAGCAGTCTAGTCTGATATTCCTTCATTACATCCGCCGGAACCTTGCTTGCTTCGAACGCCTCATAAACTCCGCTTGCCTGATTATAGCAATAATTGGCCTTTCCTTCTTGCCCGGACGCCTCGTATTCCTTGCCGAGCAAATACCAGGCCATTTTATTATCAGGATGATTTTCTACATATTTTTTGAGGTACACCGAATTATTCATCGAAATCCTCCGCATATTTTGAATCATTAATAGTAAGTCAGTATCGCATTCTTCTAAAAACAATGCTACTTACTATATCGGCAGTATTATGCGGGTTTCTAATCAATTATCGAATTTTTCAAAAAAAACATCCCCTGCTATGATGAACAGGAGATGTTAGTTAGCGCTCAACACACTGTATAAAGCTACAATTAGCCCTCTTTATTAAACGGTGCATCAGCAATTTTGATGGAGTCGGTAGGGCATCCATCGCATGCATCTTGAAGATCGTCGAACAAATCATCAGGAATTTCAGTAACGCCACGGTTACCGTCATTCTCATAGATTACTTCTGCCAAGCCCTCATCATCGTAATCATAAATATCCGGCGCCGTTGCGCCACAAGCGCCACAAGCGATGCAAGTATCTTTTTCAACCCAAGTATATTTAGCCATATTTATCTGCCTCCTGAATAACTGTACAAGTCCGGTGCTAGTTCACTCACCATGTTCAATATAATACAAAAGAAAAGCAATTTCAATGCAATTCCCGCATTTTCCCAACTGATAATGGTTATCACTCTTTCCAGTCGTATCAACTGTTCCCGCTATCTTCCCGCAAAAAATCCGTCTGCAGGGAGGTGCCCCGAATCTTGTGATTTCGGATCAATGCGGATGGGTCGTCTGAGAGCATTCCGGCCGTCAAAATAGCTCCCTCACCAAATTTATCACGCAGCAGATCCATCGTTTTTGTTAAAGACTCTCTTTTAGGCTCCTGCTCATAATCAAACAGATCCAATTGCAGGGCTGAATCTTCTTTGGGAACGAGATTCTGGAGAGTAATGCCCAACAAACGTATAGGTTGCTCCTGATCCCAATGTCTGCTGTACAAGCTGCACGCCTCATGATATACATCCTCTGCCCGATCAACGACGCTGCCCATGCTCTGCGAGCGGGTGATCGTCACCATATCCGGCGTACGGATTGTGATTTGAATCGTCTGTGCCATAAGCTTCTGCCGGCGCAAACGCCTTGTCACCTGATCCGCAAGATTCAGCAGTACACGCTGTACATCCTCGAGCTTACTAATATCCCGCGGCAAAGTCGTTGTATGACCAATCGACTTATTTTTCTCCCGATCCTCACTAACAGGTGAATCATCCTGGCCGTTCGCAGCCTGCTTCATCCATAGGCCGGCCACGCCGAATTTTTCCCTTAATAACCGTTCATCAGCCTTGGCCAGGTGGCCAATTGTAAAAATCCTTAATCTTTTCAGCTTTTCGGCAGTTTTGTTGCCAATTCCAAATAGCTCATTACATGGTCTGTCCCACAATAGCTCAGGGACATCACGTATTCGTAAAATCGTTATTCCATTTGGCTTTTTCATATCCGACGCCATTTTGGCAAGCAGCTTGTTGGGAGCAATTCCTATCGAGCAGGGAAGGCAGAGCTCATTAGCAATTCTGGTCTGGATTTCTTTGGCAATGTCAATTGGAGTTCCAAACTGCTTTGATCCTGTAATATCCAAGTAACACTCGTCGATCGATACCGCCTGTAGAAGAGGTGTATACTCATATGCAATACCCATAAAAGCCCTGGAATATTTACGATATAAATGAAAGTTCGGAGAGATTACTATGAGCTCGGGGCACTTTTTCAAGCCTTGACTAACGGTCATCCCCGTAGAAATCCCCCTTTTTCGGGCCGTATAAGAGCAAGTGACGATCACGCCTTTTCGCAGCTCCACACTACCAGCGACAGCTGTAGGCTGATTTCGGTACTTTTCAGGCTCCTCTGCTTCATGAACTGAACAATAAAAAGCATTCATATCGACATGGAGTACAACACGTCCCTTGGAAGGATAGTATTCATCGATATTTTTCAAGAGCTTCCCCTCTTTTATCATTGGTTACATCTATTCTCAGCATACCCCTTCATTGAAAGCAAGGTCAACTTTGCTTATGTAAATTATTAAAAATCGTGTTACTTTGAAAAAAGGAGTGCTATAATGAGATAATATTGAAATCGGAGCCCATTCTAAGGACATCCATAAGGAGGATACTTTCATCATGTCAAAGGCTATATCCATCTTCGATACAACATTACGGGATGGTACACAAGGCGAAGGTATTAGCTTGTCTGCGGACGATAAGTTGAAAATCGCCAGAAAGCTGGATCAGCTGGGTGTCCATTATATAGAAGGTGGCATCCCTGGCAGCAACAGCAAGGATATTGAATTTTTCAAACGTGTCCAGGATTTTAATTTATCCGCCAAAATTACGGCCTTTGGCAGCACACGCCGTAAAGACAGCCAGGCTGAGCATGACGCTAACCTTAAAAGCATGATACTTTCCGGGGCTCAAGCAGCTACACTTGTTGGTAAATCGTGGGATTTCCATGTGCATACTGCACTGCAAACCACGCTTGAGGAAAATCTGGCTATGATCTATGATTCCATCGCTTATCTTAAGCAGCATGGACTTGAAGTTATCTTTGATGCCGAGCATTTCTTTGATGGCTACAAGAATAACCCTGAATATGCCCTGGCCGTTATGAGAAAAGCCGAGGAAGCAGGAGCAGACTGGCTTGTGATGTGTGATACGAATGGCGGAACGATGCCGCACGAGGTGCACGATATAGTTACCTCCCTAGTCGGCAATGTATCCAAAGCTCGTCTTGGTATTCATACACATAACGACTGTGAGCTTGCTGTCGCAAATTCGATCAGTGCGGTTCGTGCCGGAGCGGAGCAAATTCAGGGCACAATGAATGGCTATGGCGAGCGCTGCGGCAACGCTAATCTGTGCTCAATTATTCCAAATCTCCAGCTAAAGCTTGGTTACCAAGTTATTGAACCCGACCAAATAAAACAACTGACTAATACAGCTCGTTACATTAGTGAAATTGCGAATGCCCACATGCCGGTTAATCAGCCGTATGTTGGAACAGCGGCATTTGCACATAAGGGCGGCATACACGTTTCCGCTATTCTTCGTGATTCACGCACGTATGAGCATATTTCGCCGGAAACTGTAGGGAACCGTCAGCGCGTGCTTGTCTCCGAGCTTGCCGGGCAGAGTAATATTGTATCCAAGGCTCAAGAGCTGGGAATTGATTTTAACCCTGAGAATGAAAGCACTCGTAAGGTTATCGCCAAAATCAAAGACCTGGAGCATCAAGGATATCAATTTGAAGGTGCTGATGCTTCGCTGGAGCTATTACTCCGTCAAGCCAATGGCGAGCTTAAAGAGCTTTTCGTCTTTGAATCCTTTAAAATGCTCGTAGAGAAAACGGCCGGCAGACCGGTTGTTTCCGAGGCTTTTGTAAAACTGAACATCGATGGCAACAGTATATATACGGCAGCGGAGGGCAATGGACCAGTCAATGCGTTGGATAATGCGCTTCGTAAAGCGCTGATCAGCTATTTCCCCGGCATTGCAAACATCCACCTGTCAGACTATAAGGTTCGTGTATTGGATGACAAGGATGCGACGGCTTCCAAGGTTCGCGTATTAATCGAATCCCGCGATGCCAAGAACACCTGGAGCACAGTTGGTGTATCCGGCAATGTAATTGAAGCTAGCTGGGAGGCTCTCGTCGATAGTCTTCGCCATGCTTTGCTTGGACAGACCAAGCGCGAGGATTATGAAGAAATCCCTTCAGCAGCTCGCGGTTTGGTGAATTTGTAAACAGACTTATTAGCTAATAGGTGTCCCAATGCAGATGGTTTCTTTTCTGCAAGGGACACCTTTATTATATTTTTTTAATTTTTCTGCCACGATAATTGTATCTTCTCCTGTACTCATTACTAAATTTTGATGTTATGCCCCTCCCCATATACCTTAGGCAAAACCCAAGCATATTCTATAGACGAACACCGTTATTGCACTGAATTCAACTAAAATCCAAACAAAACATACTAAAAAATCATATCTTAATTTCAAACCTAGGTAAAAAGGAGGTTTAAAATTGGGATTTAAAAGAGTGAAAGAACGAGTAAGTGTAATCATTCCATGCTACAATGCTGCTTCTTATGTGGAGCAATGTCTGGACAGCATTGCAGCACAAACCTATCAGCATTTAGAAATCATTTTTGTTAACGATGGCTCTACAGATGGAGTGGAAAAAATTGTAAAAGAATGGAGAAAGAAGCCCTCAGCTAAAAGATTCGAAAAAAATAATCTATTTGTCATGCTGAATCTCCCCTACAATATAGGTTATGCCGGATCCAATACAACCGGAATGTTTTTGGCCCGCGGTGAGTATTTAGCCATTCAGGACGCCGATGATTTGTCCTCTCCGAAAAGGATTGAACGGCAAATCAGTTATCTCAAGAAGAATCCAAAGGTTGGCATGGTGGGAACCTATATCGGGAAATTTTCCGGTAATAACATACATTCATATATAAAAGCAGGGTTCATTGTTAACGGATCTAAACAGATTGCTAACAAATATTTATCCTTGGATAAATCGGGCGCATCCTACGGCTCCCTTATGTTCAAAGCGGAAATTTTCGACAAACTAGGCGGACTGGTTCGGCAATTACCCAGCAATCGTACCATTACAGGACATGATTTTTTGTTCATTTACAAATGTCTCAAGAGTGGAGTTATTCTCGAAAATATTCCTGAGGTTCTTTACTTTTATAGAAAACACGACCGCCAGATGTCCAAAGGATAGCGATGTTAAAGAAAGGTGTGAAGGCATTGTTTAAATTTCGTTTTGTACTGGATAAATTTCAAAAATCGGATGCAAGAGGCCCGACTATTACCCCGAATGTAAGAGCCAAGTGGCTGACTAAATTGTGCCCGCCGGATTTACAAATTGCGTTCGCGCCTAATAGTGGAGAGATTCCGATGTATGACTCCAATAAAATCAAGCTTGTTTCCAAAGAGGAAACCGGATGGTGGAATCACTATTTTCTGATTCGTAATATGCTTGCAAATAACAAAATAGGCTGGAGCTACGGCCCGAATATTGATGAAAAAATTTCTGTTAATCCTAAGGTGCCTCTCGTTTGCAACTCCGTCTACCAAAAAAATCTTATTTTAAAGGCTTGGAGCAAGCATCAAGCTGATTTGATTCATATCATTCCAAACATAATTGATCGAGAGGTATTTTACCCAGAGCAGCGAAGTCAAAAGATTACAGTAGGCTGGATTGGCTATGATGTAGATTATAAAAGAGTGAAGGGAGCCGAAGTCATCCCTTATCTGGCCCGCAAGTTCCCAGAAATTCAATTTGAAATGGTTCATGCCATTAAACCGCGTTACATGAATGAATGGCTTCCAAAAAAGCTGCCGAATTTAAAAATATATTACGAAGTTCCCCATAATAAAATGGCCGGAATCATTAGAAAGTGGCATGTATTAGTCAGCGGCAGCAAGACTGAAACGGGAGGAACCCACATCAAGGAGGCTATGGCCTGCGGTGTTCCGGTGATCGCCTCATCGTTTGGAGCCATGCCGGAAATTGCTTCAAGTCAGATTCTGCTGAAGGATCTCCAAACGAAATTGCTGCCCGGCAATCGAAATGCAAGGTACTGGACTACAGAATCATTAGAGAAATATGCTTCAGCACTTACCTCCGTATTAGGCAGCCCATCCAGGCAAAAAATGCTAGCAGCCGCAGCTATTGAAGAAAGTAAAAAATCAGATCCGCATATCATATCGAAAAAATGGTTCAATTTTATCTATATGTGCAGGGATCTTTCCAAATAAGCCCTGTACAAAAAAATGCCCGCAAGCTATCTATTAAGCTTGGGACTGACCCTATAGAGTGTGGCAACTCAAAGCACCTTCAAGGATATGCTTCTGTGTCGTAAGATGTGGAAGGCAGCTTGGAGGTGCTTTTGCATGTATTTTATTGACATCTTTTCTCCAGCAAGGCCTTTACTTTTGCTTCCAGCTGTTCAGGAGGCAATATTCCAACGATGACTTCCTCTATTACTCCATTTTCATCGATCAGCACGTTAGTTGGAAAAGCTATACCGTTAAACATACGATACACTTCCTCTTTCTCATCAAGCAAAACTGGGAACGTATAATTGTATTCCTTCACAAATTGCTTGGCATTTTCCAGCTTATCGTACAGCGTAACATTTACACCATAGACATCCAGCTTATCTCCATATTTCTTGTACAGATTGACAAGGTCTGGCGCCTCCTCCTTGCACGGATCGCACCAGGAGGCCCAGAAATTAAGCAGCAAAGGCTTATCTCTTTTCCCACCGACCTCGTATTTTTCACCATCAAGCCCCGTAAGGGAAAAGGTTGGAGACGGAGTGCCCGGCTTAGGTATGCTTTCGGCTATAAAATTGCTTAGCGTCTCTTCCGAGGGCGCTGTATTTTGTTTCTTTTCAGTTAGACGCGATAAAATGCCTTGACCGTTATTTTCATACAAGACGAAGGCGAGACATAAAATAACGCCCACCAATATCCATCGATTACGATTCATTTCAATGTCTTCCTTTATAGTTGTTCTATTTTGTACACATTTATAAGTAGTATTGTACCCTGTTTTTAATAATTGTTACAGACAACAATAAAAAAACACCCGTATATAAACTGCACCCACTGTTAGACACTATCTAACGTTGGAGGTGCAGTCCAGACACGGACGCTCTATTTTTCATATAAGAAATAAAATGCCTAAATATTTTAAGTTTTGCTAAGATAGCTGTACAAATCCCCTAAAGTAATTACTCCGTGATCTCGAAGCTGTTTGATAATCGCTCTCCATAAACTAGCTGTCATTCTGGAATCTTCAAGCGCATGGTGACGGTTCAAGATTGGAATATTGTAAACCTCCAACCAATCATCCAGTGACGATATATTCCGTTCGGGTTCAAGCTTTCTTGCGATCATCATGGTATCAAGCACACGATGTCCCAGATGTGCCTTTGTCGTTTTCCATAGGGCTACATCAAGAAAGGCTTTATCATGAGCACTTCCGTGGGCGATAAGCACTCGATCATCGACAAACCCCATAAATCCTCGAAGAGCATGCAGTAATGGCGGCGCATCCTCTACCATTTCCGGTGTAATGCCCGTCAAATCAACAATTTCGGCGGGAATTGAACACGCTGGCTTGCATAAGGAATAGTACACTTCATCAGTTTCTTCCTCGCCATTTACTTTAACTGCCCCAAACGACAATATTTCATCGCCATAATGATAATGAAACCCGGTCGTCTCTAGATCGAACACAGCTGTCTTTAATTCAGTGAGTGGAACATGAAGCGTCTCCGGTTTACGTTGACCCTTAGTAAGTGAGCGTACGAAGGCGATTTGCTGCGCACTGGGAGCTCCTAGCATTGAAGCGATCCTTGGAGGTATTCCTCCACCTTTCAACACATCCCACAATCCCCCGGTTTGTTTCATCGGTTCCTTCATAGCCATTTCCTTTCTGAATAACGATGTTGACGCTGGAGCGTACGATACATTAGCTTAACTGTACTGAGCGCTTCTCTGAGCTCACGCCGTGTTTCTTTTTGTCTAATCAGGGATTCCGGCAAATAATTCGATCCCGTTAACATCCCATCTTCATCCTTGATCGCAGACATGGAGCGAAGTCTTAGGGCCGTCTTGAAGGCATGCTGACATGAATCAAGCCATCTAAGCTGTGCTGCATCCAACCGATACAGCTGTTCAATTCTCTCCTGAGTTGAAGAGGCTACAATTCCGTACTCTACAGATAAATAACGTACTGCATTCACGATCGGCAGATAAAGACCATATTTAACATCAAATTCTCCGGCATGCTCCCCCGTCTGCTCGGTAATGACTTGCCCCAATGCATTAAGCGCAGCTTTGTGGCGAATCGTGTTGCGCAGCACAGCAACAGCCATGTCATATTCAGGGTCAGCCTCTAATTCAAAAACTGCGGTCATCTTCGTTCGAAGCAGCTTTGTTAATTCTTCGTCACCATATATATGGCTCATATCAGCCGCAATCATCAGATACCGAACCTGCTCCCAGCCCAGCAATTCCCTCCAATGTTTCAGTTGCCTCTCCCACTCCGCTACGGTTTTGCGCCATAGCGAGTTGGACAGCATCACATTACCAGGGCATGGCGGATAACCGGCTATTTCCAAAATCCGGGACAACCTCGGGCCGAATTCATTAAAGTAAGATTCAACCGTATTATCCTCACTTTCACCGATAATCAGTCCGTTATCCTGATCGCTCCACAAAGTCTGTTCAGACCGTCCCGCACTTCCAAAAACAACATATGCATAAGGAGCAGGAGGAGGGCCGAAGCCCTCCTCAACTAGTTCCTGCTCACATAATACTGAAGCTCGTGACATTACCGCATGATGAAGCGTATTAACAAGCCGATTCCAGGTCTCTATCTCCATGCCAGTGAACTTATCATATAGCCTGTTTTGTTCTTCAATTCGTGCCTTCCTAAGCTCTGCAGGAGAGGAAGCCGACCGAATCGTCTGAAAACTGACTTCGTGCAGGGCCGCTTCATTACTCATAGGCCGAACTTCCTTTCTATTGCTAAATGATGTCTCTTATAGATTTTGTGTTTTTCCGTTTCCTGCTGCTTGATTCAACAGACTCATTTGCTCAGGATAGCCGTAAGTGCCGTGCTCACTAATATCAAGACCCATCATTTCTTCTTCTTCAGTTACACGCAGACCCATCAGCATTTTCATACCGCCAAGTACCAGGAAGGAGAGCACGAGTACGAATGCGAATGTGCCGATAACACCTAACAATTGAACGCCCAATTGTTCAAAGCCGCCGCCGTAGAATAAACCTGCTTTACCAACACCCGTTTTCTCTACAAGCTCAGGAGTTGCGAACAATCCTGTTGAAATCGCACCCCAGATCCCTGCAACACCGTGTACGGAAGTGGCATAAATCGGATCATCAATACCGATACGCTCAATCCATCTGCCTACAAAGAATGCAACAATTGCTGCAACTGCACCGATTATAATAGAAGCCCAAGCATCAACGAAAGCACAAGAGCCTGTAATTGCTACCAACGCTGCGAGCACACCATTCAGCATGCTTGGAATATCAGATTTACCCATTACAGCCCATGAAATCAGCAATGCAGCAATAGCACCTGCAGCAGCAGCAAGATTCGTTGTCATTAATACGTAACCGAAGAATCCTTCACCAAGCGGTGACAAAGCACTACCTGGGTTAAATCCAAACCAGCCAATCCACAAAATAATTACGCCAAGTACGGTTAACACTTGGTTGTGACCAGGAATACTGTTTGGTTTACCGTCCTTGTTGTATTTACCAAGACGCGGTTTAAGCAGTATTGTTGCAACCAGAGCAGCTGTAGCACCTGTAAGATGGACTACTGTGGAGCCGGCATAGTCTTGCATTCCGAGACTTCCTAACCAGCCGCCGCCCCATACCCAGTGACATACGATTGGATAAATGACGACTACAAAAATGAGACCAAATACGATATATACGCTTAGTTTTGCTCTCTCAGCCATACCGCCGCAAGCAATTGCCAGTGATACAGCTGCAAATGCCATTTGGAACAAGAACATTAGGGTTAGTGAAATTCCGATCTCACTCAGACCACTAAATGAACCGATCGATCCGTCTCCACCGAACAAGAATCCGGTAGTTCCCCAGAAGCTGTTACCATCGCCAAATGCGAAACCAAATCCTAGTGTCCACCAAGCAACTACCGCAATACTTAATGTAAGAACTGTTTTACCAGCTACGTGGCCCGCGTTCTTCATTCGAACCGTACCGGCTTCCAAAAGTGCGAATCCGGCTTGCATGAAGAATACTAGCATTGCAGCCAAGAATACAAAAAGTGAATTTAGCCCAATCTCTAATACCGCTGGTGTCACTTCACCTTCTGCTGCAAAAGCTGATACCGGAAAAGCAAACATTGCTGCAGTTCCTAACAATCCATAGAGCCATTTCTTTTTCATAGATCCCCACTCCTCAATGTCATATTTCCTAACACAAAATAAAAGGTTAAGGTGATTATAAGACTAAAGAAGCAGATATGACAATAGTTTTTTTGAAAAAA
>RCUU01001184.1_pt1 | contig 12894 bp, 11 predicted proteins | sample 2166211 | NCBI WGS metagenome assembly RCUU01 (sample SAMN09932620, study PRJNA488358) | compost metagenome | feature: garden; material: soil; isolation source: compost soil in phenylacetic acid-enriched culture | place: Germany: Experimental Botanical Garden Goettingen | collected 2016-01-27
GTATTGCAATTTCCAGCGCATCACTCTAGACTAAGTGGCATACAACAAATGGGAATATGCTAAGAAGGATGTGTGATTTGTGAAGGTTACTGGAGACCAAGCGCTGGTCAAAAAAATAAATAAATCGATCGTACTACATACCATTCGAAGACACTATCCACTCTCACGCGCGAAGGTTTCAGAGATGACCGGGTTGAATAAAGCTACTGTGTCCAATCTGGTAGCCGAGCTGTGCACGCAAGAATTGGTAACTGAAGTCGGGCCTGGGGAATCAAGCGGTGGCCGCAAACCGTTAATGCTGCATTTTAACACGATGGCTGGCAGTGTAATCGGCATAGAATTGCGGGTAAAGCAGCTAACAGCCGTCTTATGTGATCTGAGTGGGGGTATTCTTTACGAAAGCGATTGCTCCTTAGAGAATCATGATTTCCCTTACGTGCTAGAACAAATGAAAAAGCTTATCTCTAACTTGATTGTCAGCGCTCCTGAATCCCCTTACGGCATTGTCGGCATCGGAGTAGGTGTCCCTGGCATGGTGGATGAGAATGGCGTTGTGCTCTTTGCTCCCAACCTTGGATGGGAAATGGTCGACCTGAGAGCGATGCTGGAAGCTGAATTTTCAGTCCCAGTCACCATTGATAACGAAGCGAACGCAGGTGCACAAGGTGAACTCAACTTTGGTGCAGCAAGAGAGGTAAGACATCTGCTTTACATCAGTGCGGGATCAGGGATCGGATCAGGAATTATTATTGGTGGAGAGCTATACAAGGGTGCAAGAGGATACGCCGGTGAAACCGGACATATGACGATTGAAGCACAAGGTAAACCTTGCAGCTGCGGCAGTCGTGGCTGTTGGGAGTTATATGCCTCGGAGAAAACTTATGATAATCCCGATCTCTCCCTCCCTGCCCATACTACGCCAGAACTCGTACGTTATGCGGCCGGAGGACAAGAGGACGCCCTACATCACTTCTCAACGATGGGTGAATATCTCGGTATCGGAGTGACCAATCTAATCAATAGCTTCAATCCAGAGCTTATTGTAATCGGCGGAGCATTGTCTGAGGCTGAAGAATGGCTAGGTGAGCCGCTGCGCCGGGTTGTAGCTGAGCGTACTCTTCCTTACCATAAGCAGCAACTCGAAATCACATTCTCCAAGCTTGGCAGCCGTGGAACGATGATCGGCGCAGGTTTCTCTGCGGTTATGCATTTCCTGGGCGACATTCGAGTGACCCTATAATTCATTGCGGATGTTGCTCATTGCTAAGCATCTTTATAGGCGAAAATTCATAGGACAAGTATAAATATCTTCGGCGTCCTTATAAGGACGGTAAGCATTTATGTGAGAAATATAAGAATAATTTATAGCGTGGAACATATATATTCTTATATTTTGAACTAATTGACGTAAAATAGACGCATTTATGTGGATCAAAAGTGCAGTAAAAGGAACAGAAATCCTATATAATAAAGGTCAAGCTAGTGTGACATTTGTCACTACAACCCCTTTTTTGAAATGGAGAGCGAGTCCATGACCTATGTTGATACGTCTGACATCTCGGCACAGATGTTCATCACTGTGTTGCTTTTTCTGCTCATTATTGCCCCTTTGATCAGCCTCGGTGTGCTCCGTTTGTTTCAAGCTAAAAAGAAATCAGGGTTTATTCTTATTGGCAGCGGCGCTGCTGTATACGTACTATTTCAGATTATTACATCATTTACTCAAACCTAAACATTACTTCCAGATCTACTTTCATAAAAATAGTCTGCGCACAGGAGCGTCAGACTATTTTTTGTATGCTTTAAAATTTCAAAAGAGACCGCCTCCTAATCGGAAGCGGTCCCTTACAATTTCCTTGCGGAGATCTTTTTTCATTAAACCCTTGAGAGTGCTTTGTCGAACTGCGTTTTGTTCATGCCAACAATTTTATACTCACCGATTATAGTTACAGGAATAGCTCTCACTCCCATGTCCCACACTTGCTGCGCAAAATCATCATTCTGCTCGACATTGCGTTCTTCATAGGATACGCCTTTTTCGCTCAGAAAGCTCTTAACCTGACGGCAATGCGGGCAATTTGTTGAGGTATATACAATTACCTTCTCCATGGTATGTCCTCCTATAAAGATATACAGTGATGATATCTATTGTAGCACTGAGCTTTTCAAACCCAATTATAGAATGACTGCACTGTGTTCCAAGCTTTCGATATATTTCTCCGCATCCATAGCAGCCATACAACCACTGCCTGCCGCAGTAATCGCTTGTCTGTAACGAGTATCCTGCACATCACCACATGCGAATACGCCTGGGATATTAGTTTCGGAAGTACCTGGATTGGTCATGATATAGCCATCTGCATTGGTTGTAATTTGTCCGCCTAAGAAAGAGGTATTAGGGTGGTGACCAATCGCTACAAATACACCGCTTGCTTCGATGATCTCTTCTTCTCCGGTCTCATTGTTAAGCACTTTTAGTCCATTCACGCCTCTATCGTTCGAAGTCACTTCCAGTGGAGTGCGATTCAGGTTCCAGTCTACTTTAACATTAGCGCGAACGCGATCCTGCATGATCTTCGAAGCACGCAATTCTGAACGACGGTGCACCAAAGTTACTTTCGAAGCAAAACGAGTCAAGAAGCCCGCTTCCTCAAGTGCGGAATCTCCACCGCCAACAACCACGATCTCTTTATTGCGGAAGAAAAATCCATCACAGGTAGCACAGGTGCTCACACCGCGTCCCACATTATCTTGCTCCCCTGGGATACCGAGGTATTTTGCCGTAGCGCCTGTGGAAATGATCAATGTATCTGTAGTAAGAACACCCATGCCTTCAACATTTAGCTTAAAAGGACGCTCTCCAAGTTCTACACTGTTCACCCAGCCCGTACGGAATTCCGCACCAAAACGTTCTGCTTGTTTACGCATATTATCCATCAAGTCAGGGCCCATGATTCCTTCAGGAAAACCAGGGAAATTCTCGACTTCTGTTGTAGTGGTTAATTGTCCACCCGGTTGAGGTCCTTCGATTACTAATGGGTTCAAATTGGCACGAGCCAAATAGATTGCTGCGGTTAATCCTGCCGGTCCAGTACCAACAATTATTGATTTATACATATCTATGTCCTCCTTGAGCTAGACGGCATTGACGTCGCTTCTTAATTAAAATAATTATAATGTAGTGTTAATTATGATAACAGAAAGCAAATATGTCAATATGCCAGACTCCCTCGTTCCAAAACTATTTTGTGAACAATTTAATTTCGAGAAATATTATCTCAATAACCTTAGTCCATTCAGAATCACTAATATCGTACTGCCTTCATGACCTATCACGCCAAAAGGAAGTGCGATCCCCTGCACAAAGTTGCTGATCATAAGAGCTGCGATCACTGTCACAGCAAAGATCATATTTTGTTTCACAATACGCTGCGAACGACGTGCCAATGATATCGTGGAAGCAATCTCTTCTATATTATCATTCATGAGCACTACATCGGCTATTTCGAGTGCCGCACCGCTCCCTTTCATCCCCATACCCATGCCTACGGTGGCTGTCGCCAAAGCAGGTGCATCATTCACACCATCACCAACCATAACAACGTGACCATACTTTTCACGTAACGCCTTAATATGCTTCACTTTATCTTCCGGTAATAGATCGGCAAACACCATATCTACGCCAGTCGCACCTGCAATAACCTGAGCCGTAGCCTCACGGTCACCGGTAAGCATAGCTACTTTAATTCCAAGCTCCTGCAGCTTCCGCACTGCGGCTTCTGCTTGTGGACGCACCGTATCCTGCAAAGCAATCATTCCTGCAATTAGCTCCCCGTCCAAAATGATGGAGACAGTCTTCCCTTCCTCAGCCAACCGCTGCCGTTTAAGTTTCCAATGCTCTAGTTCAGGATTCATAGCAGATGGAGTCAGCTCATCCAGCAAATTAGACTTCCCGATTCTCCAGAGATGTCCATCGATTTCGCCTTCAATCCCCCAGCCTGTGATGGTTTTACTGTCTTCCACTCCCCGTAACTCCAGCCCTTCCTCTTCCGCTTTACGTACAATCGCTTCCGCCAGTGGATGACGAGACATATTCTCAATGGATGCACTAATCACCAATAATTCTTCACGGTTATAGCCCTCACCTACAATAAAATCAGTTAACTGTGGAGTTCCCTCTGTAAGCGTCCCTGTCTTATCGAATGCTACAACGGTTGTGCGAGCCATATTTTCCAGATGGACCCCGCCTTTAAACAGAATCCCTTTTCGCGCACTTTTGGAGATGGCCGACAGCATCGCTGGCATAATGGAAGAAACCAAAGCGCAAGGTGAAGCTACTACTAGAAAAACCATCGCTTTATAGAAGGTTGCGCTCCAGCTCCAGTCCAGCAAAAAAGGCGGGAGGATAATCAGTGCCACTGTCGAGGCAACAACTACCCGTGCATAGATGGCTTCAAGTCTTTTAATAAAACGCTGTGAGTTAGGAACTTCCGTTTCTGCCTCTTCTACCATTTTGATGATTTTGGCAAAAAGGGTGTTCTCCGCAGCTTTCGTTACTTCAATATAAAGAGGGCCTTCTCCATTCACAGTGCCTGCAAAAACTTCGCTACCGACATATTTTTCAACAGGTACTGATTCACCCGTAATGGAAGCCTGATCTACTGCTGATTCCCCCCGATACACCTTGCCGTCTGCCGGAATCAAATCGCCTGGGCGCACAAGCAGCAGATCTCCGATTACCAGCTGGTCAATATTGACCTCATTCATGCTTCCTTGTTCAATGCGCATAGCCGTAGCCGGTTTGAGTGCCATCAGCGATGAAATATCCTTCTTACTACGTTCCATCGTATAACTCTCTAAAGCTCCACTGAGTGCAAAAATGAAAATAAGCATCGCACCTTCATTCCAGTACCCAATGGAGGCTGCGCCCAGTGCGGCTGCTATCATCAATAGGTTCACATCGAGATCTCGCTCTTTAACGAGTGTCTCTACGCCTTCCTTTGCTTTGTTCCAGCCACCAATCGTATAAGAAATGATATAGAGCGCTATGGAAATAATTTCTGACCATCCACCAACAGACCAAGCAATAAGCATAAGCAATCCGCTGCCCAAAGCGGCCTGCATTTCGGAATTGCTAAGCATAGCACGCGGATCGAACCGACGTTTTGGAGCGCCTGGTTTCTTCATGCTGCCGGAGATGGATGATTGCTTGGGTAAATGTTTTGATGTTGCTTGCATAATAATCGCCGTCCTTTAAAGTTTTGTGAAGCTTAGCTTCATTGATTTCTCTTCGCAACAAAACTCGCTTCGTAAGCTTACGCTTTGTTTTGTGGAGGAATACTTCTGCCAAGTGAGAATGAGAGCCATTATTAAGACCCCTAAAATGACACATGCTGCCCCGGCTTAGCCGGGACAGCATGATTGATAACTATAGGTAATGAGAATGATAATCATTGTTGCAATAGTACAACTATATTTCCTTAGTGCAACTTATATTTTAATCATACCATCAGAAATGAAAAAGTAAAGCCTATCTATTCAGCTAACTGCAATCCTTTCAGAATAGGTGCAGCTACCCGCTTAGTGGCGAATTTTATCTAAAAGTTCTGTTAAGACATATTCCTCAACAGGTGTGGAATACGACCCATCCTCAAAACGTTTCATCGAGCCGATTCCGTCTTGGAATACAAACCGTATGCGCCCTTTGCGTACTTTTTTGTCTGTGTACATTTTATCGATTAGCATTCTGTCTGTAATCGTTGCTGGGATTTCGGTCGGCAGACCTGCTTTTTGTAGTAATGCAATCACACGCAGCCTCTCATCAGAAGATACATATCCCATTTGCTCAGCCAGTTGAACCTGAATAGCAAGCCCTATCGCAATAGCTTCACCATGTAACAATTCATAACCACTTAAAGCCTCCAGCGCTCGACCTGCGGTGTGCCCCAGATTAAGAATTTGTCGCAGATTGCTCTCCAATTCGTCCTTCTCTACCACACCATATTTGATCTCACAATTGTAAAGTGCAATACGTTCGCAAACTTCTGGATCCAACACAAGTTCACCTTTGGAAGAGACTACTTTATCCATATTCCGCTCCAAAAACTCGAAAAATCCCACATCGGCGATGCAGGCATGTTTGATCGTTTCAGCCAAGCCGCTGCGGAGCTCGCGAACCGGAAGTGTTCTCCAAGTCGCTAGGTCGATGTACACCTTTTGGGGTTGATGAAATACACCGATTAGATTGGTAGCGACCGGTGTATTTACGCCTGTTTTTCCACCTATGGATGCATCTGCGGCCGCTAATAGGGTAGTTGCATAGTTCAAACTCGGCACTCCCCGGCCAAATGTCCCTGCCAGAAAACCTGCTAAATCTGTTACCGCCCCGCCTCCAATCGCAATAATACAACAATCTCGTCCATAAGAGCGACTTAATAGCTGATCCTCTAACAGTGCCTTCGTTTCACGAGTTTTAGACTTTTCTCCGGCCGGGAAAGAAAAAAGCTCTGCTTGAAAACCATTCTGAATCAGCAGTTTCAGCAAGGCTTGTCCATAAAGAGATTCCACTTTGGAGTCCGTAATTATCGCGAATTTGCTCACATTCTCTACGATACCTCGTTTTAAGTCCTCTATTAATGAGTTAAATAAAGTTTCTCCGATCTCAATGTCATAGGAATGGTCAACAACCTTCTTCAGGGCAACTCTAAAATTTGCGGACATATGCAGCGCCTCTTTTCAGTAGGATGCTAATAGATTCGAGCCGCCAATTCCATTATCCTTTTTATGTAAAATGAATGAAGGTGCTGAAACTAAATATTGTACTTACCACAACCCTGAAAAATTGCCATGAGGCGACCTAGGCGTACTCACCAATCAATATGACCCTGACGACGCCGTTATCATAAATGAACATCTAGGTCACAGGAAGACCTTCTTTAAGGTACACTTAACTTCATTGGAATAGGCAAGTTCAATGTGAACGAAGCCGCTATTTGATAAATGTACACTGTTGAAACAGGACGCTTGCGGACTGAGTGGACCTTAAACGCAGTTTTTCCCTAGATTTGGATGGCTATCGGACTCCATTGCAGCTATGGGCTTGAAAAACACCAAATTCGGCCTTCTATCTATTGAATAACGTCTTTGGGGTCCGAAAGTATGCGCCAAATAGCATAAATCATGCAAATAGCTTCATCCGAGTCCGTTTGCCTCAGGGGACGAAGGTAGACTTTTGAAGCAAGCAGTCAAATCGATCAAAATCAAAGAGCGATGATTCCCTATAACAAAGAGCAGTGATTCTCCTAAGGGTAGAATCACTGCTCTATTGACTTATTATCGATTCGAAATGAAACGAATCGTCTCTTTCATAAGAAGAAGCGGCTTATAAGACAGCCGCTTCGTGTTGTTGTACTACTGCCTTCCACCGGCGGCAGTATCCAGTGTTGCCTGCTGCCTGGCGATCCAGATCAGGCAGGCTGCTCTAAGCAGCGCTTCGGTCCGCTGACCCGCGCTGCAAAAGATCCCGCTGAAGCCGATCTGATACAGATCGGCCAAAGCCGACGCCGCCGGAGTCCCCGCGGCGAGAACCACCGCCGCTGGCTTCACGCTCCGCACGGCGGCAAGGATCTCCCCCGCCGCCAGGGCGAAGCCCTCTGCGGCGGCCCCTTCCGGCGCGAGCTCACTCGCCGCGCCGTCGAGCACCAGGAAATCGGCGATGCGCGCGATTTCCGCGGCGGCGGAGGGCGCCACATCGGGCGCGATTAGCGCTCCGATGCGGCACGCCGCCGCATAAGCGTGGCCGAGTGTCTGATCGGCCACGACCTCAATGAATTCGCGCTTTGCCGCGAATTCGGCTCCGCTTGCGGTGTAGGCGACCAGCAGGTCAAGGCGGCAATCGCCGCCTTGCCGCTGGCTCTCCGCCACCGCAGTAAAAAGCGCTTCGAGCTGCGCGTCCTGAAGCGCGGCGAGCTTTGCGGGCTGCGCCGCAAGCTCCTCTGGATGCAGCAGGGTGACTGCTGCCCATTCCCCATCCGGTGATTCCAGCAGCGCTGTAGTCGCTGCTTGCAATCGATAATAGATCCGCTGCAGCATTCGATTAGCCTGCAGGTCATCTTCACTGGATAACCAGTTCTCATAAAGACAGAATAGTTCAGGTTCGAACAGCCATTCCTCACTTCGTATCAGACAAGGACCGGCTTGAAAGGATCTTGTGCCTTCCCGTGTAATAGGACGTTCTGCTCGTTCTGCTTGTTCTTCTCGTCCTTCACGCAATACTAAGAATGCCGATTGTTCCCCGGGCCGCTTAAAATAAGAACGATTTAAAGGTTCTACGACATCCTTCTGCTCTACCCCGGTAATAAATTCTGCGGCAGCGGAGGCTACGGATCCGGCTTGGCTCATTTCCATCCCTAGAGCTCGATCGCCGGCCTTATACATGAACTTGAACGGGCGCTCTTCACTACTCCGATAACCATCCTGCTGACGTTCACCCTTCATCTTCGCACCCACCCTTTATCTTTGGATTGCTGCCGGTACGCCAAGTTGATAAACGTAATGTCACCGACATTTTGTCACCACACTTATAAATACGGGAACCTCCCATGAAATATGCAAGCGTTGCCAAATCATGTGAATAAATTAGCCTTATTAAATCACAAAAAAAAGGCATCGCCGCTTAGCAGCAAATGCCTTCCTTGAACTTCATTGTTCTATTGTTGACTGGCGGCAATCGCCTGTTCCAGATCATAAATAATATCATCGATAGATTCCGTACCGATCGATAAACGCAGCAATTCCGGAGTTACTCCGGCCGTAGTTTGCTCTTCATCCGACAGCTGCGCATGAGTTGTGCTTGCAGGGTGGATAATCAATGACTTGGAATCACCGACATTCGCCAAATGCGAGAACAACTTCACATTCTCAATCAGCTTGCGTCCCGCAGCACTTCCACCTTTAATACCGAAGGTAAGGATCGCTCCTTGGCCTTTAGGTAAATACTTTTGCGCTAATTCATACGATGGATGAGTCGGAAGTCCGGAATAGCTTACCCATTCTACATCTGCGTGTGCCTCCAAATATTGCGCGACCTTCAGCGCATTCTGGCTGTGACGTTCCATCCGCAAGTGGAGTGTTTCGAGCCCTTGCAACAGCATCCAAGAGTTAAATGGTGAAATAGCAGCACCAAGATCGCGAAGCAATTGAACACGGGCTTTAATAATATAAGCAATCGGCCCCACTGCTTCCGTATAAACAACGCCATGATAACTTGGGTCAGGCTCTGTAAGTCCTGGGAACTTACCGCTTGCCTTCCAATCGAACTTACCACTGTCCACAATAATTCCGCCGATGGATGTACCATGTCCGCCGATGAATTTGGTTGCCGAATGGACAACGATGTCAGCTCCATGCTCAATCGGACGCAATAAATATGGACTTGGGAACGTATTATCCACAATGAGAGGAATTCCGTGTTCATGCGCAATCGCTGCAATAGCTTCAATATCTAGGACATTCCCCTGTGGATTACCAATGGTTTCTGCATACAAAGCTTTGGTTTTATCATTGATCGCAGCACGGAAATTCTCTGGATTATCGGAATCCACAAAATGCACCTTAATGCCAAGCTTAGGCAACGTTGTAGAAAAAAGATTATAAGTTCCACCGTATAGGCTTGCCGCAGATACAATTTCATCCCCAGCGCCCGCAATATTAAGAATGGAAAAAGAAATAGCCGCTGCCCCGGAAGCTGTAGCAAGTGCACCTGCTCCACCTTCTAGTGCTGCCAGACGTTGTTCAAACACATCTGTAGTCGGATTCATCAGCCGAGTGTAAATATTACCGAATTCCTTGAGCGCAAACAGATCCGCTGCATGATCAGCATCACGGAATCCATAAGACGTGGTCTGATAAAGCGGTACAGCACGTGAGAAAGTAGTTGGATCAATTTCCTGGCCTGCATGAACAGTCAAAGTTTCAAATGACAGCTTACGGTCTTCTGACATAGGTATTTCCTCCCTTTATAAATAAGAATAGAAATCTTTAACAAATAATAATTGTACCCATTCTCTCATAAACGACATCATTTGAAAAGAAAAAATTCTCATTATTCCGGTGTGAATTATTTAAATTCTATTTTATGAAAGGAATTATGTCCTAAAAAAATCAGATAACGCTTTCAATGTAAGATTTCAAGCTAAACTGAACTTAATACCCTATGTATCTAGTAGAGGTCATCTATGTAATAAAAAACAGAATAGCGGCGGATAAAGCTTGTCCAACTCCTCCCACCGCTATCATTTTCACTTCTATTCTTTTAGTAATTGCTTTGGCTTGTTTCTCCCTTAGCAATCGCTACACCGCCGCTAGTACCAATACGACTTGCACCTGCTTGTACCATTATATGTGCATCTTCTGCACTACGGACACCACCGGAAGCTTTCACACCAATATCAGGTCCAACTGTTGCACGCATCAGTGCGATATCTTCCTTCGTTGCTCCACCTGTAGAGAATCCTGTAGATGTTTTTACGAAGTCTGCTCCGGCTTCAACCGAAAGCTTGCAGGCACGGACTTTTTCTTCTTCCGTTAATAAGCAGGTCTCAATGATGACCTTAGTCAATGCTTTGCCACGAGCTGCATCCACAACTGCTGCAATATCACGTTTAACCAGATCATCGTTACCATCTTTCAACGCTCCGATGTTGATGACCATATCCACCTCGCCCGCACCATTAGCGATAGCATTAGTAGTCTCAAATGCTTTGGTCTCTGTTGTCGAAGATCCGAGAGGGAAACCAATAACGGTACATACTTTAACCTCAGGAGTATCCTTCAACACTTCATGGGCAGTAGCTACCCAAGCAGGGTTTACGCAGACCGAAGCAAACTTATAGGCTTTCGCTTCCTCTGCCAATTTCACGATATCTTCTTTCCGTGCATCTGCTTTAAGCAGTGTATGATCAATGATCCCTGATAGTGTAATTTCGCTCATTTTTGTCATTCCTCCATGATTTGGATAGTCATTTTTTTCATCTCTGTAATCATACCAATAGAACTCTGCTTTGCAAATTATTATTCCCGAAATGACCTTTTCAAGTATAAATACATGAAACATAAAATTAAATGGAAATTTTGCACTTTATTATAATATGAAAACATAAAAGTTAATTCCCCTAAACTTTCCCAATAAAAATTACGATAATAGTTATAGCTAAATGGGTTTTTTAGCCTATTTATTTAAATTTTTCTTTTATATTATCTAGGAGGAGATTAATCGACAATGGGAAACTTTAATTTCGCCTCAAACCCTGCAGCTAAACAACTGAATGTACAAGTGGAAGGTACGATGTCTCCTGAGGATGCCGGGCGCTTCATTCAGGAGTACAACCAAATCATTAGTACATTCGACCCGGCACAATTCGAGATCATTTTGGATTGCAAGACACTGAATGTATCCTCGCCGGAGACTCTTCCCATGCTTGAGCAATGTTACATACTGTATAAGCAATCCGGCTTTAAGAAGGTAACCTTCATTATTGCTAAAAGCCCTGTCCTAAAAATGCAATTAAGCAGAGTGGCACGAGCAACAAAATTAGAAAATTACGAAATTATCGAAGCATAGGAGGCGCCACTTGGACCATATAACGATTCGTCAAGCCGCTTACTACCACCCAGAACATATCGTAGGCAACGATTATTATCTGGAGCATTTTCAAAGGATGGGCAAGGATATCAAACGATTCCTAGAAGTCATGGGTCGCGATCGGAGATACATCCTAAAGGATGAGGGTGAGAACGCCTTAACGATGGGACTAAAGGCTGCTCAAAAAGCGCTAAACGAAGCAGGTTTGCAGGGCGAAGATATGGATATGATTATATTCGCTTCACAGACACCGGAATACACTTATCCTACCAACGCACTTCTGCTGCACCGTATGCTTCAAGGCAAACATCGTACCATTACACAGGATTCTAATGCCAACTGTGCAGGAATGGTATCCGCCGTAGAGCATACAAGTCGTTATATGAAAGCCAATCCCAGCATCCGGTACGCACTCGTTGTGGGGAGCGATTACAGTTCGGTGAACTGCAATCCTGATGATGAAATTACTTATCCTAACTTCGGGGATGCCGCAGCAGCAGTAATTCTGGAGCGCAGCGAGCAATCAGGCTTTATCGATTCCCTGTATTACACGGATTCTGAAGGTTCCGAGAATATTATGTTCCCAGGCTGCGGTCTCTCGAATATCTACAATCAAGATATAACACCAGAACAGATTCGGATACGCTGGACACCTTTTGACGGGACGGTATGCGTAGATGCAGCCATAGCGGACATTAAAGAGATTCTTTCACGCAACGGCCTGACTACAGATGATATCTCTGCCTTCTGCCTATCACAATTCTCGCTGAAAAATATCGAACTCATCCAAGACGGACTTGAGCTAAACGATGAGAAATTCATTTATGTAGGCGATGAGTTTGGTTACACAGCTACCAGTAGTCCTTTTATCGCTTTCCAGCGAGGAGTTGAGGATGGGCGAATCAAACGTGGCGACTATGTCTTCTTCTGGTCGGTTGGCGCTGGTTGGCAAATTCCTACAATGCTATATCAATATTAATATTTATGAGGCTGTCTCAAAAGTAGCGAATGCTACTTAGGGGCAGTTTCTTTTTTTGCGTAAAAATAAAGATCAATCTATGGGGATAAGCAGCAATGTGTGGCATGAAGTTGCAGGGTGTGGCACGGTGTGGCACGGTGTGGCTCAAAGATGCTGACGGTTGCTAATGCTAACTAACTAATAACTTTAACCTGTGAAAAATCCTGCAAAAGTACATCTTTAAATGATATGAGGAGGGCTAAAGCAAGAATTCCTGCAAATCTGCAGTAATTCT
>RCUU01001185.1_pt1 | contig 12881 bp, 12 predicted proteins | sample 2166211 | NCBI WGS metagenome assembly RCUU01 (sample SAMN09932620, study PRJNA488358) | compost metagenome | feature: garden; material: soil; isolation source: compost soil in phenylacetic acid-enriched culture | place: Germany: Experimental Botanical Garden Goettingen | collected 2016-01-27
CTTTTCATAAAAGCACTGCTGGAACTCAGGACGATATCGAAACCGCGAAAGTCCAAATCACGGATGGCCATAGGATAAAGTGGCAGCACCCCTTTAAAATTGGTCTTCACTCCCGGAATTTTTTGTAGCCAGGAGGCTCGGATATCCGCATCTTTGAGGTTGTCAGTGAGGCGGCTTCCGTTAAAAACCGTCGTGAAGATCGGAGCATCCGGATACATGTGGTGAAAGACTTCCACTACTCTTTCTGCTCCGCCCATTTGGATTAAGTAATCATGCGCTATCGCAATTTTCATGTGAATCATCCTCAAAGTTTTATGGAGCATCTTCTTCAGTGTTACCCCGTTATCGAAAGCTGCTTTCAGGAGCATCAACCTTGGGCCTGAAGATCTGTTAGATGCTCGTCAGCAGGCCTTTATAGTAGTTGACTATGTCCTTCACCGTATTCTCTATTACAAAATGTTCCTTCACCCGTTTCACTCCATTAGCCGCCATCCGCTTTCTATCCTCTGGATGTTCCAACATCCAAGTAATAGACTCTGCAAGAATGGCTGGGTCCCCAGGCTGGATCAACATCCCTGTCTCCCCGGGTACTACAATTTCAACGGGTCCGCCTTCATTAGAAGCAATAACCGGAAGTCCAGCTGCCATCCCTTCTACGATCACTTGACCAAACGGCTCTGGTGTTATTGAGGTGTGTATCAGCAAATTAGCTGTACCCATTAAGCCTTGAATGTCTTCCACATGACCTAATAGACTTACATTCGTGAGCCCATCTCGCTCAATCTTCTGAAGCAGCTCTTGTTTATATTCCGCTTCTCCAAACAGAGCATCACCCGCCAGCCAGAATTTCACCCGGGGATTTTGCTTAAGCATCCTAGCGGCTTCCAGTACGATATGCTGCCCCTTCCAATGCGCGAGCCGCCCCGCCAGCAACACATTGAAATCCTTCTGATTCCGATTACCGATTCCGTTGCCAATAATTTTGCCGAAGCCGCAGTGAACAACTAGTGTTTTCTTGGAACTAGGCAGATCCAATGCGTTCAACGTAGAATGCGAGTTGGCAATTACACCGTTTGGAAGCAGACGAGACAGAAGCCGGATCACTTTGGCTACAACGGGCTTTAAATAAGGGGCTCCAATATGATCTCGGATATGCCAGATTAATGGAATGCCTGCTTTCTTAGCAGCGATCGTGCCATAAAGCGCTGACTTCAAAGAATTGGTATGAACAAAATCAACCTTCTCCTGCTTGAGTAGCGGTGCAAGCTTACGACCGTATGCGAGTAGCTTAAATGCTGCAACAGGTGCTCCCAAGTTCACAGCATTTCGGTTACGACTACGAATACGCTCATCCAGAGGAACAACTCGCACATCAATCCCTTTCTCCCGCAGACGTTCTGCCAATGTTCCTTCTTCTGCCAAAATCACGAGCGGCTCAATATGCTCTCCTATATTCGTGAGGACGTTAAACAACGCGACCTCTCCACCACTCCATTTTGCCGTGTGATCAATATAAGCTACTTTTAGCATCTCGTTGCCACCCCATCTCCTAATGCAGTTAAGAATACAGATTCCACTTGGTCAGTGACACGCTCCCAGGTGTACCTCTCCAGTACATGCTCCCTGCATTCATCACGGCTCGGGAGCAGCTTGCGGTTGCTTAACATATGAATCATACCTTCAGCCATATCTTCGCTCGCTGCACTTTTAAACAGAAGCTCTGGTCTGAATCCAGCCAATATCTCCTTGTTCCCGCCGATGGGTGTCGCCATTACGGGTAACCCCGCGGCCATCGCTTCCACAGTGATCAGACCGAATCCTTCCAGTGCTTGTGAGGGAACTACGAACAAATCCGCTGCTTGATAATAAGAAACCAGTTCATGATCCGGTATGTAACCCAGCAGCTTCACTTTACTGCTTAAGCCATAATCGGCAATCTTTTCTTCCAATTCCCCGCGCAATGGACCTTTCCCCCCAATGAGCAGAATTGCATTTGGGAAACGCTCTGACACCTGCTTCCAAGCTTCAAGCAATTGCAGCAATCCCATCCGATTTACCAGACGCCTTACGGTTAACACCGTGGTGGCACCTTCGGGTAAATTCAAGGTTCTGCGGATCGCTAGCCGATTGGGAGCAGGTACGAAACGTTCTACATTAGCCGCCCCTGGGATAACTATGATTTTGTGAAGTGGCACGCCATGCAGATTATGAAGCATGTCACGGAACGTCTCGCTGAGAACAATAAATTTATCTGCCAGCTTATAGGCTCGATGTTCAATGTTTTTGGCAATGGTGCTCTTGACCCGATGCTTAATGCCGCGCCCCTCCATCTTCATTTCTTCATTCCAAGGTCCATGGAAGGTCATTATTACTGGAATTCCACGTTTCTTAGCTTCCAATGCAGGTCCGATACCATAGGGAGCAAAGTGTGTGTACAGAATGTCTATACGCCCACTCCCTTCTCCCATTAGATCTGCTGCCTTACGCTGAAAATCATCCTTACGTTTCCAGATTCCATCCTTTGGATCCCCTGCATTATGGATCTTTAATTCTTCGGGAGTAGACGGTGTTTCTAGACTGCAGATTAAGGCGTGTACCTTATTGCGTGAAGAGAGCTGTTCGCAAACGGATTTGAAATACGTATTGAGTCCTCCCGGCTGTAGCGATGGCCAGCTAAGACCAGTCGTCATAATATTCAATCCGTCACTGTACGGCATAACTTCTCTCCCCCTTTTTCTCTGGCTCGGCTTGCCCCTCCGCATTGTGCTGAGCTAGCTTAGCGGAGTGATTCAATTCGTAATGCTTGAAGCCGACCATAAATTCATACATCACCCAGAATACAGCGACCGCGAAACCTGCTATCCCTTTCTTGAACAACCCATGCACAAAATACTGTTGAACAAAGCGAGCTGGTGGACGTACGAGCAGCCGGCTAAGTCTGAAAGGCTTGCCGCTGAGATAAGCGCTTTGCGCTTCCAGATCTGTGTATTTATTAAATCGCATCACATGATCATTAACACTGCGGAATCCCTGATGCCAGAGCGTTCCGTTTAATCGGACGGTCCGTTCTTCAGATACCTCAGGTCTTTCGTGCACCAAGCTGTTAAGAATGCCATATTGCTTGCGATTATAAAGGCGTACTAGATATTCTCCGTGATTCAGCCATCTTCCGAGAAAATCACCGATCCGGTAGATGGCATAAGCAGCGGTCGGATCTGTGAGCACTTTCTTTTGTTTAAGAATATTTGCGGCCAGTTCATCACTAACAATCTCGTCGGTATCAATAAGAAAGACCCAATCATGGACGGCGCGTTCCACTCCGAATTCTCTCTGTTTCGCATATCCGGGCCATGGATTGACGAATACCCGGCAATTCAAGCTTTCGGATAATTCCACCGTACCATCCTTGCTGCCCCCGTCGATGACAACCACCTCGTCGGCAAATAGCCTGCAGGACTGAATGGCTTTGGCTATTCGAATTTCGTCATCCTGAGCAATGATTACGGCCGAGATTGGATAACTGCCGGGGCCGCCTAACACGCTTGTCACTGAATCCATGAAGGTTCCTCCTTTTTTGCTGTCTTATACATCCATAGGTTTCTTGCGAATGTATGAATTCATCGTCGTCTTCATCCACTGAATGTCTTGCCCAGTAATCAGTAGTCGAGGAAGCTTAACTTTTAAGTTGAATCTTATATTTAAGATGATGAATAGGAAGCGCAGTACTGCTGATGAGAGCATCGCTAATCCTGCACCGAGCAAGCCGTACTTCGGAATCAGAAAGAATAAGAGCGGAATCACCAAGATCAGACCAAAGCCTTGAAGCATCGATACAAACTTGGGTTTGCCAAGCGCCATAAACACTTGCGCCAGAATAATCGTTCCTCCGCTAATGGTTACTTCCAAGAGCAGTAATCGGAACACGGTTAACGCTGTATTGAAATCTTTTCCGTACAGCAGCGGAATCACAAGGGGAGCCACAACCATCAGGACCAAGGAGCCTAACAGTGTAAAGGTAGTACTTATCCTAAACGCCTTGAAAGTAAGAGAAATGGCTTCTTCCTTTGAAAGCTCAGAAGCTTTAGGGAACAGCACTACTGTAATGGAGCTTGAGAAAAAAGTGACCATCCGTGATAAACTCACGGCTACTACATAAAGCCCCAGATCAGCCGGCCTTAATAAGCCTGCAATTACAATCTGGTCGATATAATAAGAGAACTGACCCAGCAAATCATTGCCGTAGGAACCTAATCCGTAAGTAAACAATCTTTTAAAATTCAGATAAGCATTCTTCATCTTTACTTTATAGGTACGTAGCAGAGAAATCGTCATCCCGATGAAGAGCGGGGCTCCTGGAACCAGATAAGCAAGAGCAGTGGTGAACGGGTTCATCCATCCACCCATAATCAGAATCCCGATAATGACTAGGGTTAGCAATGGAATCACATAACGAAGACCATTAAACTTCTGATATTCCCCTCTAAATTGATAGGCCGCATTGTTGATCTGGGCGACGACCATAAGTGGACACTGAATCATCGACCATTGTGCAAAAGCGACAACCTCCGGACTGAAGGATTTCAACCAATAGGGCAGGACCAGTATGCCTATAATCATGGCCACGATCCCAAAGCCAATGCCAAGTAAAAGGGACATCCGGTACAACACTCCGGCATCCTCCGGATTCTTCTTCGCGTTATAAATCAGTGCTGACGGAATTCCAAAGCTCATGCTAAACGCCAGAAACTGTGACCAGTTCATCATAGCTGTCTGTTCCCCGCGACCGGTTGGGCCCAAATATCGGGCTGTCAACACACCTGTCAGCATGTTAATCAGCAGAACCAATACGCTGACTATCATGGTTTTCATGGCTGCTGAGCTGTTCCCCTTACTCTTTGTGAAACGCTTGAGAGTAGACCAGATCGTGTTATTAGGGAGTGATTTTGCGTTCAACTGCTGCATGAGGTAATTCCTTCTTTCTACTCTGAGTCATCTCTCTTGCACTAAGCCCAAGACCAATCAACATCCAGATCAAATATCCCTTGAGTCCAGGGAACCCATTGTCTGATACTAGACTGACTACTGCACCGGTCCAGGCAGCCAGCGCAAGCCGCGCGTACGGTTGCCATTGATCCTTGCTGGTTACTCTGGTAAATATCTGTTTAACGACAGCACCTAAGGCACCGAAGAAGAAGATCGCTCCCAGAACACCGAAGGTTAGCAATAATGCAATCACGCCATTATCCATATTTCCGTACTCTCCGAGCTCACCACTATTTCCTAGCTTGGTGCTCTGCCCTACACTGCCTATTCCCTCTCCAACTGGATTCGCAGCAACCATGGGTAGCATGTTCTGCCATAAACTTAGCCGCTCGTTATACGATTGGTCTTCCTTCACAGAAGAAAGTGTCTCCACCCGTGCAACCAATCCTTCTGCTCCAGGCAGTTTAGGCACAATCCAGAATAGCAGCATGGCTACAAATCCCAACTGAATTAAGGTCTTCCACTTGCCTTTAGATGGGGATGAGCCGATGTACATGAGCAGCATCACCACTAGAACTAGCCAAGCGGAACGAACAAGCGTAGTCAAAAGACAAATTACAACTAGCAGAACGCCAATCCAGCGCAGGGTTCCCTGCCATCTCTTTTCCAGAATCATAGGGACCAGCGCGAATACCAGGAAAGTTGCCGCAGGCCCAGGAGAGTTTAGCGTTGAGAACACGCGAATCTCTAGTGGATAAGGTGTGCCAATGGACAGCATATCTGCATGTCTCATCCAGAAAGCATCCCAAGGTGGAACGGTTAAATATTGGATAATGCCATAAATGGAAACCATGACAGCAATATTGGCAAAAGTGTATAAGAGTCGGTCTATATCCTTAGGCTTGAACCGTGTAACTGCAAAGTAGGGCAGCAACAACAGCGGAACCAGATAATTCGCCAAATCGTAAACCGAACCCATTCCATTCTTAGTAAGTCCAATGACGGCTCCGTAGACAAGCGCAACTGCGAACATCAGAATCACCCGGGTAGATGATTTCTGAATCTTGTGGATCTCTTTTAGTACCGGAACCACTAAGGTTGCTCCCGTAAGCAGGGGGGCTAGACTTAATAAAGATACGGAGTGGTACACATCCTGTGACCAATCAACGATACGACGCAGCTCTGGAGCCACCGCCCAAACTAGCAAGGTATACGAGACTAACATTTTGGGTCTAAGCAGCGCTAGAAGAAAAGCTGGAAATAATAACGCCGATAGGATGGCCCCCTGCAAACTGCTTGAGTAGTTCAGCTTCGCACTGGCGAAGCCAATCATAAGTGGAAGCAGCAGCCCCATGACCATCATTCCACCGATGACTCCAGCGCTCTGGATGGAATTTACGGATGGGAGCGGCAACTTGTTCTCATTCTCGCTCATCATCACTCATTCCAGGCCTCCTCCTTTTGCTTTATCACGCTTGCGAAGCTCTTTCAGTAGAAGCACTAGAAATTGTGCATCATCCACAAGATATCTTTTCCAGAGTCTTCCCGGTTCCTGACTCAGACGCCAGAACCATTCCAGCCCCGTCCTCTGCATGAAATCGGGCGCCCGCTTCACCGAGCCTGAGAGAAAATCAAAGGTTGCTCCCACGCCGATCGAGATCGGAGCTTGATAAGAAGTATAGTGACGATAAATCCACTTCTCCTGCTTAGGAGCTCCTACGCCGACAAATACGATATCTGGCTGACTTTCCGTAAGCATTTTTATAATGCGTTCATTCTCCTCCTCGTTATGTTCGAAGCCATAAGATGGAGAGTAGCAGCCAACAACATTAATTCCAGGATAAGCCGCTTTAAGATTCATGGTTGCCCGCTCCGGCACGCCTTCAGCAGAGCCCAAGAAGAACAGCCGGTACTTCCTTTGCTCAAAAGCATTGCCAAGACGACTGAAAAGATCAGCTCCGGATACTTTTTGCTTCAGCGGTTTGCCTAGCATTTTGGATGCCCAGATGAGTGGCATGCCATCAGCAACGACAGCTCCTGCCTCGGAGTACACCATTTGAAATTCTTTATCCTTCCGAAGCTTGATCACATGATCCACGTTGCAGGTCAAGATGTAGGATTGATTCCTTTCCTGTATGGTTTTATCAATGTAATCAAGCAAATCCATAAAATCATAGTTATCAAATTTGACATCGAACATATTCACTTGGTTCATCGTATCACTTCTTTTTGTGGGGAATCGGTTGGCTGTGAAGATCGGTACAGACAGTTTAGGTACCAACAAAACGGAATAATAGATTGGACCGTCGACAGCGTATTGTCTGAAAATGAATAGATTAGGAATCCTGCTAAAAAAAGAAGATAATAGGCTTTAACCGGCGGCGCCAGAGCTCTATAAACCAGATAAAACACAGCCAATAGGGAGATCAGCAGCAATATCGAGCCAATATACCCCCCATCGAAGTAAAAACGGATATACTCGTTATGCGGAACAACAAAACCTTTGTACAGTGTCCCATCATTCGCAACAGTAACGGAGCCGAGCCCTCTCCCTGACCAAGGAGATCCCGCAGCCTTATTCAAAAAATACTCCCATGCCTCTGACCGTCCAGACAAATCAACAGCACTATCGGTTGATCGCTCAAAGGAACGTTTTTTAAGATTATCGAGCTGCCAGAATAACGCGACAATCATCAGGAACAAGGAACCCATCAGCGGGATTAATAAAAGGGTTTTGCCCTTCAGATATTGGCGTAGAATGTCATAGAAGTAATACAGAATCATAGGCACCAGGGCCAGCATAGGCCCCCTTGTTCCAGTTCCAATCAGAATGAAGAAATTCAGAACCAGCAGGATATAAAAGTACCGTGCATGCTTCGGATTCCGCTTTACCTCAATGAACGGGATTGCGACTCCCATAAAAGCCAGCATGGCTAAATGCGCCGGAATATTCGCCCCCTGAATCCGTACAGCGCCTGTAAACTCTACATTGAGAAAATTATGAATATGAGCTATCTGAAGTAGCAATCCTACGCCAACACTTACTAAAGGTAGTAAGCAGATGATTCGAATTTGCCGATTCGCGACTTCCTTTTTCCAATTAATTAATAAAAAAGCAAACGGAATGGAAAGACCGATAAAGGCTTTGATAGCAATCGAGGATGTCATCTGCGGCAACCAGATGGAGACTGTAAAGGTTATGATCAACAGTATAACCATGGCCCAGATCGGATGACTTAGACGAAATCGCAAACCATTCACTAACATGCAGGGGACGAGAAGCGCGATGATAGCCATTTTATAAAGGGACAGTATTTCCATTCCGAAAAGACTGCCATCGACTAAAAAGTTAATGGATATCGCCGTCGTGAGTAGAACGAAATAGCTGATCAGCTGAGGCCTTGATATCGAAACCCCTAATAAAATAATCAGAAGTACGACAGCTATCGCAATCGTCGGCTGGTAAATGACCGCCGTTCCGAAGAAAAGGGCCAAGATGAGATAGAGCATCCCGTATGGTAAAACATTGATTTTGGAGCCCCACTCAAAATTTGTCATGTTATTCCCTCACCCCGCTGCGGAATGCCTCTTCCGACCCAGAATCATATGAAGAGTTCCGCGAATACTCTCCAGCCTACATTTGTTCAGGAGCTTCCTGCCCTTGCTTCTCGAAAGAACCATATCTGCCAGAATATATACTAGCTTAGCGGTTGTCTTTCCTAGCAGGAGCAGCTTTCCCTTCATTCCCTCGCTTTTTACTGCGTTAGAAATCCCCTGGCTATAATAACGTTTCATAATCCAATCCTCAGTTAAACGATTCGCAGGCACAAAATGATCAACCGCCATCTGTGGATGATACAGAATGGAATGCCCTTCTTTCTGAATCTGTCCAAATAACCAGGACTCCTCCCCTGAGAGGAGAGAATCTCCCTTTCTACCGAGATCCAGCGGAAACAGGCTGATGTTAAACACGAGCTTACGCATCGCCATGTTAGCCCCGCAAGGATGAAGGTGGGCCGGATACTCCTTGATTCGATTGCCCAGATCAACGATTGTATACGGAAGTTCAAAGGGTTTGATCAGCCACTCCGGACGTTTGCTCTCAAAGATCGGAGCGATTTTCCCTCCCATTGCCATCACTTCCGGCTTACTTTCAAAGATGCTGACAATCGTCGTAATCCATGTCTGGCATGGGATCGCATCATCATCCAGGAAGGCAATGAGCGGTGTTTTCGAGGCTAAGATCCCTGTATTTCGAGCCGCAGACAATCCCTGTACGGGCTCCATCATATAGCGGATACTTAAACCCGACCCATGCGTAGCTATGAACTTCTTAACGCAAGCTGCTGTATCATCTTTAGAGCAGTTATCTACTACGATAATCTCGGCCTGCTCCAAATCATCCAGTATTAATAGTGACTGTAACGTTGTGATCAATAAATCTGATCGATTGTAAGTACAGATGATAATGGAAACCTTAGGAGCGATTCCGTAGTCATTCATCGGCATTCACCTAATTTCCATAATATTAATAAGCGTCCTTCGAACCGAGCAGCATCAGTCCTGTTTTGGCAATAATCTTCAGATCCAGTCGGGTACTTCGAATATGGATGTAGGTTAAATCCAGTTGTACCATCTCGTCGAAACCAACGCTGTTTCTGGCGTTTACTTGCCAGTAACCGGTACACCCTGGTGTAACCGTGAGCCGCTGTTTATCATATTCTGTATACTGTGCCACCTCTTCCGGAAGCGGAGGACGTGGTCCGACTAGACTCATATGACCCAGTAGAACATTCCACAGCTGAGGTAACTCATCTATACTTGTCTTGCGCAGAAATCTGCCAATCTGGGTGATCCGAGGATCGTTCTTGATCTTGAACATCGCACCGCTCACTTCGTTATAAGCAAGTAAGTGCTCCTTTAATTCCTCCGCATTACTTACCATGGATCTGAACTTATACATTGGGAATTGTTTTTCATCCTTACCCACTCGATTTTGCCGAAAGAACACTTTGCCTTTCGGATCCTCCAGCTTGATCAGGATCGCTACCACGGCGAATAAGGGCAGTAATAGGAGAAGACCAAAGGCGGAAAAGAAGATATCGATTATCCGTTTCATTACCAAATAGAACTCCGTATCTTTCTTTCCTTCTTTGGCATGTAGCATGTAAAGTTTCGGCAGGACGGCCTCATAGTCTTCCGGCATTTTTTGCATGCTCATCTCGCTTCATTCCTCCTTGAATTTTTCGAAATATCCACTTAGCTGCTCAGGCTGGTTTGTCCTGCTTTACTAAGCCAGTCCGCCATAGCATCCAAAACCGGATAACGTAAATCATCACTTTGCAGTGCAAATTCTAGCGTTGTCAAAATATAACCCAGCCGCTCGCCGACATCATATCTCGTTCCGTCAAAGTTATAGGCATATACGCGTTCGCTTTGGTTCAGCTTTTGAATGGCATCTGTCAGCTGAATTTCTCCACCGGCACCTTTTTCTTGCAGATCAAGGTACTTGAAGATCTTTGGTGTAAATACATAACGGCCCATAATGGCCAAATTGGAAGGGGCTGTACCCAGCGCTGGCTTCTCCACAAAATTATTAACCCGGTACAATTTACCGTCCTGTAGATCCGGTTCGATAATTCCGTAACGATTCGTAAATTCATCAGGAATCTGCTGAACGCCAATGACCGAGTTTTGCGTTTCTTCATATTGCTCGATCAGCTGTTTCAGACAAGGGGTTTGCCCAACTACGATATCGTCACCTAACATTACGCCAAAAGGTTCATCCCCGATAAATCGTCTCGCACACCATACCGCATGACCGAGACCCTTCGGTTCCTTTTGCCGAATATAATGAATCTCTACCTTGGAAGAGCGCTGAACCTCTTTCAGGATTTCCAGCTTGCCATCTTCAAGGAGCCGAGATTCCAGTTCAAACGCATTGTCAAAATGATCCTCAATCGCTCGTTTTCCTTTACCCGTAACAATGATGATGTCTTCAATTCCGGAAGCAATAGCTTCCTCGACAATGTATTGGATCGTAGGCTTATTGATGATCGGAAGCATTTCTTTAGGCATTGCCTTAGTCGCCGGAAGAAAGCGCGTTCCTAGTCCTGCTGCTGGTATAATTACTTTTTTTACTTTTTTCATCGCACTTTACCTCCTGGAATCTATTTATTGGTTATTTCGCCTGATTCAGTGCAATACCGATAATCTGTGAACCTGCCTGCTCCATCAGCACCTTGACCTTACGAATGGATTCTCTTTTGGATTTCCCATATCTGGCTACAAGGATGACGCCATCCACCTGGGAGGCCAATATGCGAGCATCACTGTAATCCGTCGCCGGAGGTGCATCGAGCAGAATCAGATCATGACTTCCTTTCAGTTCGTCCAGTAAAGCAATCATTAAATCGCTGCCGAGTAGATCCGGCGGGCTGACTCTGGCTCTACCTGCCGGGATGACCGAAAGGTTGGCTAAATTTCCATGCACAACAACTTGATCGACTTCCTCCATACCGTCTAAATATGCTGCGAGTCCGTGACTGCCCTCCACTTCAAATACCGCATGAAGACCAGGACGTCTTAAGTTGCAGTCTATAACAGCTACCTTTCTTCCCTCCTGCACAAAAGAAACCGCGAGATTGGACAAAATTGTTGTTTTGCCCGCTCCAGCTTCAGCTGAAGTAAAGAGCAGCACTTTTCCTCCGTTGCCCTGCGCCAGGCCAAGCTGGCGAATATACGTGCGCAGCGATCGAAATGATTCCGAGATCGACGAGGATGGATTAATGTCCGTAATCAGACTTTTATTTAGCCGTAACATAAGCACCCTCCTTCACTCTTGTTTTGCCATCTGCCGCCTTACCCAAATCGCGTTTACGAATGGTTGCAATCGTGGCAATCACCGGAAGACCAAGGTCAAGCTCTGCTTCCTTTTCAGACCTTAATGTTCCGTTGAGTGTTTCCATCAGCAGAATGATTCCTAATGCGGCCATTAGCGATACTACAAAGCTGATGACGAGATTCATAGCGAATCCGCCGTTCGAGGGCCCTGGAACATCAGTCGGATCGGCCGGTGTGAGAAAGGTAACATTGTCTACCCTCATCAGCGATGGCAATTCACGAATGAATGTCTGCGAAACCGCATTTACGATCCCGGCAGCTTTGGTGTAGCTTTCATCCTGAACACTAAGGTTGATCACCTGACTCTTCTCTGAGGATTTAATCTCTAACTTCTTGCTCAGATCTTCTGACGTCAGTCCAAATTCCGGATGACTTTCTATTACGCTTTTCATGATGGTGGGCGATTTAATAATTTCCTTGAAACTCTCAATTAGATTTAAGCTAAAGCTCAAATCGTTAAGATTATTGCTCTCGGGCGTATTTGCGATGTTGTTGACTAGCAGCTGTCCGGAAGCGGAATAGACGGGTACGACGAAGTTTTTGCTAACGTAGTAAGTAGTAGCACAGGAGATCAAAACGAATACCATGATGAGCCAAAACCTTTTTTTAATCAGGTTAATGTAATCCAGAATCGTCTTTTCCACAGTAACCCTCCTTCCGCATAAATTACATTCTGAAATAATTCATGAAAGTTTCAGTTGTTGCTTTAATTCTATCAATCCACATCATTCGCCACATGGGTCATATCATTACTTTCCTATTCACTTTGGAGTAAGGTGCTTTACACCTTAAGAGGGGGGTGAGGGTATACTTTAGTACCATGTGAAGGGTGAACGCACAAAAAAACACGGACATCCTGTCCGTGTTCATGTATAAACCCTATTTTTATGTCGTGCTTTTTAGTCAAATGACATTTCATATTTGGTTAATCCGACAGCATTTGCATAAAGCGCCGCCTGTGTACGGTCTGCCACCTGTAATTTCGCTAAAATCTG
>RCUU01001186.1_pt1 | contig 12873 bp, 10 predicted proteins | sample 2166211 | NCBI WGS metagenome assembly RCUU01 (sample SAMN09932620, study PRJNA488358) | compost metagenome | feature: garden; material: soil; isolation source: compost soil in phenylacetic acid-enriched culture | place: Germany: Experimental Botanical Garden Goettingen | collected 2016-01-27
GCGGCCGCGAGATTGAATGCGCAGTGCTCGGCAATGAGGACGCCATCGCCAGTGGCTGCGGCGAGATCGTGGTGCGCAGCGGGTTCTATTCCTACGACAGCAAGTACATCGACGACACGGCTGCTGAAGTGGTGGTGCCGGCCAATATCAGCGTCGAGGCCAGCGAGCGCGTTCGCGCCCTGGCCGTCGAAGCGTTCCAGATACTGGGCTGCTCCGGCCTGGCTCGCGTCGACGTGTTCCTGACCGACAGCGGCGAAGTGCTGATCAACGAAATCAACTCGCTGCCCGGCTTCACCCGCATCAGCATGTACCCGAAACTGTGGCAGGCCACCGGCATGACCTACAGCGAGCTGGTGACGCGACTGATCGAGCTGGCGCTGGAAAAGCACCAGGTTCGGCAGGGGTTGAAGATCAGTCGATAAGCGGAGTTCTGCATCGTCCGTATTATCGGTAGGTATGCTTGCAAGAGCCGACCCTGATCAAGCGTGTTTGACCGGTTTGATCAGGCTCTGGGCGGGTATCCCGAACAGCTCGTGCAGTTTCCAGATCATTGGAAGCGTCAACGCTCGCTTGCCATTGAGTACTTCATAAACACGATTTGTGCGGCCGATGGCGGGTGCAAGATCGGCGGCGGACAATCCGGACTGCTCCATTCTGAACTTGATCGCATCGATAGGATTGGGTAAGTCGACCGGGAAGTGCTTCGACTCATACGATTCGATCAGCGTAATCATGATGTCAAAGTAATCTCCCTCGGGAGTGCCAATCTCTGGTTCATTCTCAAACAGAGCCGACACGCTCTTGAGGGCGGCGCGGTAATCCTCTTCTGTGTGAATCGGGCGAATGTTCATGGGTTACTCCATTTCGACGTTATCAGCGTCGACCGTGTCGTACTGCTTGTGAGTGCCGACAAATTTTATGTACACGGCGCCAAAGCGATAAGCTACGGCGACTATCAGCCTGAAGTCGTTACCCTTGATGTTGAACACGACTCTGCGGCTTTTGAGAATACTGGCTGTAGCGAAGTGCAGTTTTATGTCGGCAGGCGTTTTCCAGGCTGCATTTCTTACCTCGTCAATCCAGGCCAACAAGGGTTGTTCTGCGCTCGGGTATCTCTCCCAAAATTGCTTCAGCTGATTGATGGCGATGATTCTCATGGCATGATCCTAGTCCCAACGTGGGACTGATGCAAGTCTGTGGAGGCGCAGAAACTCTAACCAGGACGCAATTGTTTGCGGGTAGGAAAAAGCAGCGGGAGAGAGGCGAGCTGGACTCTTTACCAATAAAAAGGGCCTACCCACCGGTAAGCCCTTTCTCATCCCCGCGTACGACTCAATCCCCCAGCGCTTGCCCTTCACGCCGCGGATCGGCTCCGCCTGTCAGCGACGCTTTGCCTTGGGCGTCCTTGACCCGAACAATCGCCTGGGTCCCGCTGGTCATGTCGATCTCGCTCACGCTGTGCCCTTTGTCTTTCAGCGCCTGAATCAGCGTCGGGCTGAACTGCCCCTGTTCCAGTTCGGTCGGGCCGTTGCGGCTGCCGAAGTTGGCCAGGTTGATGGCGGCTTGGGCATCGAGGTTCCAGTCGAGCAGGCCGATGGTGGATTTGGCCACGTATTCGATGATTTGCGAGCCGCCGGGGGAACCGACGGTGGCGAGGAATTCGCCGCTCTGGCGGTCGAAGATCAGGGTCGGGGCCATGGACGAGCGCGGGCGTTTGCCGGGTTCGACGCGGTTGGCGACTTTTTGCCCGTTTTCCTCGGGGATGAACGAGAAGTCGGTCATCTCGTTGTTGAGCATGAAACCCTGAACCATGATGTGCGAGCCGAACGCCGACTCGATGGTGGTGGTCATCGACACGGCGCCGCCCGCGTCATCGACGGCCACCACTTGCGAGGTGGAAATCCGCAGCGGCGAACGGTCCGGCGCATAGGCCACGCGGATACCCGGCGGAGTGCCGTGTTTGGCCGTGCCCATGCTGCGTTCACCAATCAGGGCGGCGCGGCTGGCGAGGTAGGCCGGGTCGACCAGGCCCTTGACCGGCACGGGGACGAAGTCTGTATCGGCTAAGTATTGAGCGCGGTCGGCGTAGGCCAGGCGTTCGGCCTCAGAGATCAGGTGCACGGCTTGCGGGTCGGGTTCGATGCCGGCCGGGGCCGTGGTCTTGACCGGTTGCAGCGGTGCCAGCGCCAGGCGTTTATCGCGGGTCTCCAGGGCTTGCAGCGTGCCGAGGATCTGCGCCACGGCGATCCCGCCCGACGACGGTGGCGGCATGCCGCAGACCTGCCAGCGTTTGTAGTCGGTACACAGCGGTGCGCGTTCCTTGGCCTGGTAGTTGGCGAGATCGGTCAGGGACAGGCTGCCGGGGTTGGCGTGGCCTTGCACTTTGGCCGCGATTTCCTCGGCGACCGGGCCTTTGTACAGGGCATCCGGGCCTTCATGGGCGATGCGTTTGAACACGGCGGCCAGTGCCGGGTTCTTCAAGTTTGTGCCGACGGCTTTTGGGCTGCCATCGGCATTGCGAAAGTAAGCCATCATTTCCGGGGAGCGAGGCATGGACGAATCCGCGGCGATCAACCGGTGCAGGCGTGGCGAAATGGCGAAGCCTTGTTCGGCGAACCGGATGGCCGGTTCAAACAGCTGCGCCCAGGGCAGGCGTCCGTGTTTTTGATGGGCCAGTTCCAGGGCGCGCAGCACGCCGGGTGTGCCCACCGAACGACCGCCAATCTGCGCCTGGGTGAACCCCATCGGTTGTCCGTTGGCTTGCAGGAAAAGCTTTTCGGTGGCGCCGGCCGGGGCGGTTTCACGTCCGTCGTAGGTGCGCACGGCCTTGCCATCCCAGAGGACGATCAATGCGCCGCCGCCGATGCCCGAAGACTGTGGCTCGACTAGCGTCAACACGGCTTGCATCGCAATCGCCGCGTCGATGGCCGAGCCGCCCCGGCGCAGCATCTCCCGCCCGGCTTCGGCCGCCAGCGGATTGGCCGCCGCTGCCATGTATTTGTCGGCATGTTGAGTTTTCAGGTCGGTGCGGAACCCGGAAGCGCTTTCCGGAGCGAGCGGCAGCGTCGGCACCGAAGCGTTGTGGCACGCGGCCAGGGTCAAGGCACTGGCGAGCAGAACCAGGGTTGGCAGGCGATAGCGGCGCAATGGAAAGGTTGAGAACACGTGGGGTACTCCGTCCGTTGGATCTACGATCAGTGGACTTTATCGGCCGACCGGGAGGGACGCAAACCAGGTCCCACGGCATTGACGCTTTTGTCCTTCATCAATAGCGGGATTTTCTGTAGGGTCGTTGCCAACAGGCAGGCCGGAAAATCAACAAGAGGCAGACATGCAAACCGAGTTCCCCACCCAGTCCAGCTATCGCACCCAGCGTGAACAGTTCCTGGCCGCCGCGACCACGGCAGGCGCAACGCTGACGGAGTATCCACACCCGCTCAAGGGGCCGTTTGGTGAGTCCCTTAGCACGGATGTGGCGGTATTGGGTGATCCGGGCGCCAAGCGCCTGTTGATCGCGCTGAGCGGCACCCACGGAGTCGAAGGCTTCTACGGCTCGGGCTGCCAGATCAAATGGCTGCAGGAGTTGGGCAAGCGCTCCCTGCCAGCGGATGTCGCCGTGGTCATGATCCATGCCATCAACCCTTGGGGCATGGCGTGGTTGCGCCGGGTCAACGAAGACAACATCGACCTGAACCGCAATCACCTGGATTTCCAGCGACCGCTGCCAGACAACCAGGCCTACAACGCCTTGCATGAAATCTATGCCTGCCCGCAGTTGCACGGTCCGCAGCGTGATCGTGCCGATGCCTTGCTCGACGAACAGATTCGCCTGCACGGCTGGCCGGCAGTCATGTCGATTGTCGAGGGCGGTCAGCATGCTCACCCCGACGGTCTGTTTTTCGGCGGGCTGGCGCCGAGCTGGTCGAACCGCACGTTGCACAAGATCGTGCAAATGCACGTAGCCCATGCCGAGGTCGCCATGTGTTTCGACTTGCACACGGGCGCTGGCGAGTACGGTCATCCGATGTTGTTGACCATCACCGAGTCCGCCTATCCGGCGCTGGCGGATGCGCAGGCGATTTATGGCCCGTGGCTCTACAGCCTGCAGACCGGTGCCGATACCCTGAGCGAAACCGGCGTGGCGGCAACGGCCACCGGCTATACCTCGCAGGCATTGATCGATGCGCTGCCGCAGGTACGGCTGATGCCGTTTGTCATTGAGTGTGGGACTTACCCGGGGCCGGACGTTCACCGGCATCTGCGCGATGATCACTGGCTGCATTTGCATGGCAACCCGAGCGACGCAACGGGGCGCGGGATCAAGTTGAATCTGCTGGAGCAGTTCTATCCGGCGGATAGCGATTGGCAGGCGATGGTCTGGTTGCGCACGTGGCAGATCTGGGAGCGGGCGTTGTCGGCATTGCCGACCATTGGCGTCTGATCGATGCGCGCATGCGGTTGAGGATTTCCTGCAACCGCAGCGTATTTTTTCAAGGCATAAAAAAACGGCCTACCTTTCGGTAAGCCGTTTTTAGTACTTGGTGGCTACACAGGGACTTGAACCCCGGACCCCAGCATTATGAATGCTATGCTCTAACCAACTGAGCTATGTAGCCAAGTGGCGCGCATTATTCACCGGTAACGGGGATGCGTCAAGCATAAATCTAAAATATTTCTCTGCGCTTTCAACCGTTTATCAAAATCTATCCTCTGAGCAGCGGTGAAGGGCAGCGCTGGAACCAGTGGCTGGCCTGTTCGTAGGCGTGGGCCAGTTGCAGGACAGCGAAGTCGGCCTGGTGTCTGCCGATGATTTGCAGGCCCATGGGCAGGCCGCTGGCGTTGAAGCCAACCTGTACGTTGGCTACCGGGCAGCCGGACAAGGTGCCGGGAATCACCACCTCCATCCAGCGGTGATAGGTGTCCATGGTCACGCCTTCGATGGTGGTGGGCCACGGTTGGGTTTTATCGAAGGGGAACACCTGGGCGCTGGGCAGCAGCAGGTAGTCGTATTTTTCGAACAACCTGGAGATCGCCCGATACCAGTCGCTGCGCGTCACTGAAGCGGCAAACACGTCGGTGGCCGAGAGTTTCAGGCCGTTTTCCACTTCCCAGCAGGCTTCCGGTTTCAACAGCGCACGTTTTTGCGGGTCGGCATAGGTCGCGCCCAACGAGCCGGCGACCATCCAGTGGCGCAATGTCCGCCAACTGCTCCACAGTTTCTCTGGCGCGAATTCGCACTGAACGGGTTCGATGTGGCAACCCAGGCTTTCGAAATCGGCAAAGGCCTTTTCGCACAGCGAGAGGATGCCTTTTTCCATCGGCAGGTAGCCGTTGAAGTCGCCGAGCCAGCCCAGACGCGTGCCTTTGAAGTCCCGATCCAGCGGTGCCGCAAAGGCGCTGCCAGACTCGGCAATCGACAGCGGCGCCCGCGCATCGGCCCCGGCCTGTACCGATAGCAGCAACGCCGCATCGCGCACGCTGCGAGCCATGGGGCCTTCGTAGCCGAGTTGGTCGATAAACAGATCGGCACTGTCATCGAAGGGCACGCGGCCCTGGGACGGACGGAACCCGAAGATATTGTTGAAGGCGGCCGGGTTGCGCAGCGAGCCCATCATGTCGCTGCCGTCGGCCACCGGCACCAGGTGCATCGCCAGCGCCGCCGCCGCACCGCCGCTGCTGCCGCCAGCGGTCTTGCTCGGGTCGTAGGCGCAACCGGTCGCGCCGAACAGCGGGTTATAGCTTTGCGAACCGAGGCCGAATTCCGGGGTATTGCTCTTGCCGATGATGATCGCGCCCGCCGCTTTGATTCGCTCGACCATGATGCCGTCGCGCTCGGGGATGAAGTCCTTGTACAGCGGCGAACCCAGCGTGGTGCGGATGCCTTGGGTCAGGGACAAGTCCTTGATGGCGTGGGGCAGGCCGTGCATCCAGCCGCGGTATTGGCCTTTCGCCAGTTCGGCGTCGCGGATATCGGCCTGGGCCAGCAGGTCTTGCGGCGCTTGCAGGCTCACCAGTGCATTGACCTTCGGATTGAAGCGTTCGATATGGGCAAGATAAGTCTGCATCACTTCCCGGCAGGAAACCTGGCGCAGGCGGATGCGTTCGGCGAGCTCGTGGGCCTGCAACAGGACCAGTTCGCTGATGTTATTAGAGTTCATTGCAAGCGGCCTTTCAGACGGCTGGAAAAACGCCCCGTCATCGCGTCGGGGCGGTAGAGATCAACGCATCAGGTTGGTCCAGAGACGGTCGGCCAGGCGGATCGCGCCTTCGCCGCAGGTCTTGCTGAACACCACCTGGGTGCCTTCGGGAATGTGCAGTTCCGGGGCGTCTTTGAGGCCCGCGTCGAGGAACGGCTCCACACCCTTGATCGGGCTCTGGTGCTTGAGGAAGTTCTGGGTCATCGCCGCGTTTTCAGGCTGGCTGAGGAACGCGATGAAGGCTTTGGCGTTTGCCGGGTTCTTGCTGCCGGTCGGGATGACCATGTTGTCGACCCAGGCCAGCACACCTTCTTTCGGGTACAGGTATTTCAGGCTCGGTTTCATCTCCCGGGCGCGCATCGACGAGCCGCCCCAGAAGGTCGACATGTCGATTTCACCGGAGGCGAGGTTTTCGCGGATCGAACCGGCCTTGGAACTGTAGGTTTTGACGAAGGGTTTCTGCGCCTTGAGCAGGGTCAGAATCTGCTGCATCTGCTTCGGGTCTTCGCTGCACAGTGGAATGTTCAGATACAGGCTGGCCATGTCCACCACGTCGCTGACCGAGTCGAACATGTTGATTCGTCCTTGCAGCTCGGCCGGTGGCTCGTAAAGCACCTTGAGGCTGTCGGTGGGGCCCTTGTAGCGCTCGGTGTTGAGCACCACGCTGGTGGTGCCCCAGATGAATGGCACGGAATAGGCACCTTCCGGGTCCCAGGTGGGTTTTTTCAGGTTGTCGACGACGCTGGCGTAGTAGGGCTGGTTGACCGGGTCGAAGCGCTCCAGCAGTTTTTCCTTGATCAGGATCGGCACGAACTGGTGCGAGGGGATCGCCACGTCATAACCGGCACCGCCCTGTTTCAATTTGGCCAGCAGGGTTTCGTTGGAATCGTAGGAGTCGACTGTGACTTCGATGCCGGTCTGCTTCTGGAACTTGGCGAGAATCTCCGGCGAAAAGTAGCCGCTCCAGCTCACCACGTTGAGTTTTTCCGCGGCCTGAACGCTGCCGACCATGGTCAGCGGTAAAGTCAGGAACAACGAAGTGCCGATGCTTTTAATCCACTTGCTCATGCTATTTCCCCACAGTGCGTAGAAGGTTCAGGTTTTCTTTTTGCCCAGCAGATAAGAGAGCGTGACGAACAGTACCGAGACACCCAGGATCAGGGTCGAGACAGCGTTGACGTCCGGTGTCACACCCATGCGCAACAGGCCGAAGATGAAGATCGGCAAGGTGGTGGTGCCGGCCTGGGAGACCATCATCGAGATCACGAAGTTATCCAGCGACACGATGAAGGCCAGCATCAGCCCGGAGAAAATCCCCGGCATCAGCAGCGGCAGGGTGACCTTGCGGAAGGTCCGCCACGGGCCGGCATAGAGGTCGGCCGAGGCTTGTTCCAGGGACAGGTCCATGTCGTTCAGGCGTGCCCGTATCGGCAGAAAGGCGAACGGGATACAGAACACCGTGTGCGCGATGATCAGGTTGCCGTAGCCCAGGGACAGACCGATGGTGGAGAACAGCGCGAGGGTGGCGACGCCGACCACGATTTCCGGCAGCACCAGGGGCAACATGATCGCGCCCATGGACAATTGCAGGCCTTTGAACTTCGCACCCCGTGAAGTGCCGAGAGCGGCGAGGGTGGCGATGGCCGTGGCGACCATGCTGGCGCAGACCGCGATCAACAGGCTGTTGCCAGCCGCCTGGCGCAGGGCCTGGTTGGCGAAGGCCGCGCGATACCAGTCGAAGCTGAAACCGGTCCACACCGTGGCCGACTGGTTGGCGTTGAACGAAAACACCACCAGCACCACGATCGGCGCGTAGAGGTACAGGTAGAACAGGAAACTGAATCCGCCGAAGCCGGGGAAGTCCTGCACCCCCAGCGTGTTGCGTTTGAACAGGCCAATCATCACGCACCTCCTTTGGCGATGCGCTGGCGTTCGGCACGCAAGGCATAAACCGTCAGTACCAACATCACCGCCGCCATCAGCACCAGCGACAGGGCCGCACCGAAAGGCCAGTTACGCGCATCGCTGAACTGGCGGAAGATCAGGTTGCCGAGCATCATTCGCGTGCCGCCACCGAGCAGTTCCGGAGCGATCATCGCGCCCAGGCAAGGCACGAAAGTGAGGATGGCGCCGGCGAGAATTCCCGGTTTGGCAATCGGCAACACCACCTTGCGCAAGGTTCGAACGCGTCCGGCGTAGAGGTCTTGAGCGGCTTCGAGCAGGCGGATGTCCATTTTTTCCAGGGTGGCGTAGATCGGCAGCACGACGAAGGGCGCATAGGTATAAACCAGCCCCAGCAGCACCGCGCCGTCGGTGTAGAGCAGTTGCAGCGGCTGGTCGATGACCCCGAGGCCCATCAGGCTGTTGTTGATCACCCCGGTGTTGCGCAGCAGCAGAATCCAGGCGTAGGTGCGGATCAACAGGTTGGCCCAGAACGGCACGGTGATCAGGAAGATCAGCAAGCCACGGCGATGGGCCGGTTGCATGGCCAGCCATACCGCCACCGGAAAACCGATCAACAGGGTGATGAGCGTGGTCAGCCCGGCGATGCCGATGGAGCGCAGGGCAATGATCAGGTAGGAGTCGGCGAAGGCCAGGCTGTCGTCCAGTTGCCGCTCGAACAGCAGCGAGGTGTAGGCGTCACTGCTGAATACTTTGTTCACCCCGCCATAGGGGTTGGCCTCCATCAGCGAGTAACCGATGACGATCAGGATCGGCACGATCAGAAACAGGCCGATGGCGATCAGCGCGGGGCTGACACCGAGAAAGCTCTGGAAGGCCCGCCGACGTTCCAGTGTGTTGGCAATCGGTAAAGCGTGCATGGCAATTCCTCGTGCTCAATCGTGCAGGACGCTGGCGCTGCCCTGGTCGAACAACAGACCGGCCTGACTGCCGACGGCGAAGCGTTTGCTCTGGTCGACGCAGTTGGGGGTGCGCACGGTGAGGCGTGAACCGTCGCTCAGGCTGACCTGGTATTGCAGGTCGGTGCCGAGGTAGATCTGCGCTTCGATCCGGCACGGCAGAGCGTTCTCAGTGGTGGCTGGCACCAGATGCAAACGCTCGGGGCGCACGGACAATGTGACGTTGGCACCGACTCGCACATCGCTGCATGGCTGTGCAGGCAGTGGATGACCGGCCGGACCGGCGAACCAGGCGAGGCCGTCTGCAACGCGGGTGACCGTGCCTTCGATGAAGTTGGTTTCACCGATGAAGTCCGCCACGAATCGATTGCGCGGGCGTTCGTAGATGTCTTCCGGACGACCGACCTGCTGCACCTCGCCTTCGGACAACACGGCGATGCGGTCGGACATGGTCAGGGCTTCTTCCTGGTCGTGGGTGACGAAGATGAAGGTGATGCCGGTGCGCGCCTGAATGGTTTTCAGCTCTTCGCGCATGGCCTGGCGCAGCTTGAGGTCCAGCGCCGAGAGCGGTTCGTCGAGCAGCAAGACCTTGGGATGCGGCGCCAATGCACGAGCGAGGGCGACACGCTGTTGCTGACCGCCAGACAGTTGCGCCGGCTTGCGGTTGGCAAAGCGCTCCATCTGCACCAGGGCGAGCATCTCGCGCACCCGTTCGGCCATTTGCGTTTTGTTCAGGACTTTGCCCATCGGGTGGGACTCAAGGCCGAAGGCCAGGTTCTCGGCGATGGTCATGTGCGGGAACAGTGCGTAATGCTGGAACACCGTGTTGACCGGGCGCTGGAAGGGCGGGCGGTCGGCGATGTTTTCGCCGTAGAGCAGAATTTCGCCTTCGGTAGGGAATTCGAACCCGGCGATCATCCGCAGGAGCGTGGTTTTGCCGCAGCCCGAAGGGCCGAGAAGGGTGAAGAACTCGTTGTCGCGAATGTCCAGGTCGATGCTTTTGAGCGCCACCGGGCCAGTCTTTGGATCACCGTAGACTTTGCGCACTGAGCGGATGGACACCGCCAGCGTTTGCAGCGAATGCAGGGCATTCATGCGTTACCTCCGATTCCCCCATCGCCTGCGCACGTGCTGAAAACAGCTGTGTCGTCGGGCCATGGATATTATTTTTCTGGGCAGGATCGAGATTGCGTTCGGGTGTTGTAACCAGCTGTTTTGTTGTTCTGCTGTGGATCGATTATCAGCGAGGGGTTGCGGGGGCGAAACTTCAATTTTAACATAGGGGCTGTTAAAAAATTTAACAGCAGAAGGCGCCCGGAAACCATGCCTGACCACCGTTTGCCGCCGCTCAACGCGGTGCGTGCCTTTGATGCCGCGGCCCGGTTGGGCAGCTATGTCGAAGCCTCCAAGGCCCTGCACGTGACCCAGCCGGCCATCGGCCGCCATGTGAAGTTGCTGGAAGACTGGCTGGGCATCCAACTGTTCGAGCGCACCTCACGCGGGGTCAACCTGACGACGGCGGGGGAGAAGTACCACCGCAAGATCACCGCCGCCTTGCAGCTGATCATCGAAGCGGGAAAAGAGGCGCAGCCAAAACACGCCGAACGCTGGCTGCGCATCATGGTGGTGCCAGGGTTTGCCAAGCGCTGGCTGATGCCGCGCATCGAGGCCATGCGTCATCTGCGCCCGGGCTTGAAGTTCGCCATCGAACCCAACTCCACCTTCACCGAAGTGGATGGCAAAAGCGCTGACCTGGGCATTGTCTACGGGTTGGACGGCCAATATGCGCACTCGCGCACCAGCCTGATTTGTCCTCGGGTGTTTCCGATCTGTTCCCCCGACTATCTGGCCAGCGTCGAGCCCATCGACAGCCCCGCGGACCTGGTGAAACACAACCTGATCCATGTGGATGACGGCGAGTGGTGGAACCTGTGGTTCGCCGCCAACGACCTCGACATGCACCTCAATTCGGACATGCTCTACGTCAACAATGACCACGCATTGTCGGTGGCCGAGAGCGGGCAGGGCATCGCGCTGGCCAACGAAGTGCTGGTGCGCGACGAACTCCATAGCGGCAAGCTGGTGCGGGTGGTGGACGCGCAAGTGAAGCTGGAAAGCTATCGAGTGCTGACGCCGTCCGCCGAGCTCTCGGCGGACGCGGCGTGGTTTATCGACTGGCTCAAGAGCGAACTGGAGCAGGACTTCCCGGAGGCGGTGATCCGCGCCTGAGAAGTCCTGGCGGGTTCAACTCAAACGGAAGCGCCCGGTGTTGTCGCTTAAGGCTTTGCTGCCGTGGCTCAGGGTGTCCGCGGCCTGGTTCACCGCGCGGGCCCCTTCGAGCAAGCGCACCGCCGCTTGATCGACCTGCTGGATATTGCCGCTGACCTCGTCGGCGGTACTGGCCTGTTCCTCCACCGCCGTGGCGATTTGCGCCAGGGTATCGGTGACGCTCTGCACCGCACTGGCGATTTCCCCGAGCCGTTCACCGAGGCCGGTGACCGCTTGCGCATCGCTCTCTGCCTGACTGCACGCGGCTTGCATCAGGCTGACGGCCTCATTCACGGTGTTGCGCAGGCTGTCGACCGTGCCGGCGATCTGTGCGGTCGACGATTGCGTGCGTTGGGACAGGCTGCGCACTTCATCGGCCACCACCGCGAAGCCACGTCCTTGCTCGCCCGCCCGGGCCGCCTCGATGGCGGCGTTGAGTGCCAGCAGGTTGGTCTGCTCGGCGACGCCGCGAATGGTGTCGACCACCAGTTGAATCTGCTGTCCTTGTTCACTGACCCGGCCCAGCGCCGCAGCGGTCTCGTTCAGACGTTGATTGAGCTGCTGGATACTCGCGGTGGTGCGCTGGCTGTCACGGCTGCTGTCGGCGGCAATGCGCCGGGTGTGCTGGGCGCTGCCGGACGCCTGTTCGCAACTGTGGGCCACCCCTTGTGAGGTGGCGGCCAGTTGCGTCGCCGCAGCGGCAATCTGGCTGATCTGCAACTGCTGGGCTTCGACTTCGCCCAGGGCGTCGCTGGAATGATGGTTGAGGGTTTGCACCGCGTTGCTCAGTTGCAGGGTTTCGTGATCCACCCCTTGCAGGCTGGTGCGCAGTTGCACCACGGCGACGTTCAGCGCGGTGCTGATGACCGCCAGTTCGTCCCGGCCTTGAACCGGCACTTGCAGGCTCAGATTGCCATCGCGCAGGGCCTCGGCCAGTACCGTGATGCCGCTGGCGCTGCGGCGGATCGAGGCCTGCAAACAGATGAACAGATACAGCGCGGCCAACAGCAGGCAGCCCAACACGGCGGCCACAACAACGAACTGTCGGATCGCCGAGTCGTGGTAGTAATCCAGTCGTTGATCCAGCGACACCAGCGACTGCTGACGCAACGAGGCGAGGTCGGCGAGCAGGGCGTCGAGACTGCGTTCGAAGTCCTCCGGCTTGAGGTTGATGCTGCCGCCGAACACGCCGTCATCCAGCACCTTCAGGCCCGCATCCAGGCGCTTGAGGCTGTCGTGGTATTGCCCGGCCCAGGTTTGCAGGGCGCTGGGCAAGCGCGCTTCGAGCAGGCCAGCGGTTTTCACCAGCTGCTCTCGCGCATCGCCGATGCGGCTGCGCAGGTCGCGCAGTTGCAGGCGGCTTTGCAGGGTGAACTGTCCGGACACCACCGAGGCCTGGCCCACAGCAGCCAGACGGCCGACCCGTTCGATCAGGTCTGGTGCGTGCTGGGTGGAGATCTGCGTCAGCAAATAAGTCTCCAGCCACGGTGCCAGTGTCAGGCGATTGTCCATGGCGATCTGCTCGCGCAAGGCTTGCAGGGCGCTCA
>RCUU01001187.1_pt1 | contig 12864 bp, 10 predicted proteins | sample 2166211 | NCBI WGS metagenome assembly RCUU01 (sample SAMN09932620, study PRJNA488358) | compost metagenome | feature: garden; material: soil; isolation source: compost soil in phenylacetic acid-enriched culture | place: Germany: Experimental Botanical Garden Goettingen | collected 2016-01-27
AATAAAACACCTCAGAGGACATGTCATTCCTTTCATTTTTCTTCAAAGATCCTTATACTTGCTTGAAGAAGCATTTCAAGGGAGATTGAACAGTATGGACATAAAAAAATTGCAATATTTTATCGCAGTAGCAGAGGAACTGCATTTTAACCGTGCGGCGGAAAAGCTAAATATGACACAGCCTCCCCTAAGCCAGCAGATTCAAGCGCTGGAGAATGAGATGGGTGTGCAACTGTTAGAACGGAACAAGAGACAAGTTCGTCTCACACCGGCAGGGGCAGTCTTTCTAGAGGAAGCTAAATTAATTCTATCCCAACTGGAGCGCTCTATTAAAACAACACAATTAGCCGATCAAGGAATTATCGGACATTTGAATATTGGATTTATAGATTCTGCAGCAGGTGGAGTATTGGTTGATATGTTGAAAGTGGTTCGGGAACGTTTCCCACAAATACAACTCACATTACACGAGATGACATCTGCTCAGCAGTGGCAGGCTTTACACGAAGGAGCGATTCACATTGGATTTGTACGTTATACAGAGCCCGGTAAACATATCAACCATCGTCCCCTAGTAAATGAATCACTTATTGCCGTTTTGCCTGAGCAGCATCACCTAGCTCATTTACCGTCGTTATCTATTCGCTCTTTAGCTTTAGAGCCATTTATATCGTTCCCACGTCATTTAGGAGCACCTTTTCATGACCTCATTATGAGCTTTTGCGCCCAACACGACATCTACCCGAATGTTGTACAGGAAGCCATTCAAATGTATACCATTGTTAACTTGGTAGCTGCTAATCTTGGAGTTGCCATTGTGCCCTCCTCAGTTGCTATTTTTCAGCGTAAAGGTGTCGTATTTCGTACCTTTGAAGAAAGCACACCATCGATTCCCCTATATGCCGCTTGGAGAACCGATACTGATCGTGCCTCCTTATCCCAGTTACTAGAGATCGTAGAGCAAATGAGTCCAGAAGTTATTAATCGTAAATAATATAATATTCAGCCCGTTTTTCTAGGATCACGTTCAACGAGTCCTTCTAGCACAGTATCGATTTGCAACATCACTTCCCTATCCAGACGAATTCCCGCAGCTTTGACATTTTCTATGACTTGCTCAGGCTTGGAGGCTCCAATAATTGCCGATGTGACTTGTGGATTTTGTAACACCCATGCTATAGCTAGCTGCGGGAGCGTCAATCCTACTTCACTTGCGATGGAAGAGAGCTTCGAGATCGCCTCAAGCACTTCCGTCCGAAGCCACTGACCCGCCAATTTATTCATAAATGTTGAGCCTGCCGCTGTCGAAGCACGTGAGCCCTCTGGTAGCGGTTGGCCAGGCATATATTTGCCTGAAAGAATCCCTTGAGCAAGCGGTGACCAGACAACCTGTCCAATACCCTCTCGCTCACAAGCTTGAACTACCTCCGTCTCCATAACGCGCCATAACATCGAATATTGAGGTTGACTGGCCACCAATGGCACTCTTAATTCCCTCGCCAATACGGCGCCTTCTCTAATCTGATCTGCCGTCCATTCACTTATCCCGACGTAGAGAACTTTACCTTGACGAACCAGATCTGAAAAAGCCAAAAAGGTCTCTTCAAGCGATACTGTTGCGTCAAAACGATGAGCATAATAGATATCAATATAGTCGGTCTGTAATCTGTTTAGTGAAGCGTGGCATGCCTCCATAATATGTTTGCGAGAAAGGCCTCTTGCGTTGCGTCCTGTCCCTGTAGGATGGCACACCTTGGTACACAATTCGATATTCGCTCTGTGCACGCCTTTTAAGGCTTGGCCTAGCACCATCTCAGCTCTCGTATCGGAATATACATCTGCAGTATCAAATGTAGTGATCCCTACATCCAGTGCAGCGTGAACACAAGCATGAGCTGTATCATTATCCACTTGAGCACCATGTGTAATCCAATTACCATAGGCAATCTCACTAAGATATAAGCCGCTCGCTCCTAATTTGCGATAGTTCATTTCTCAACCTCCTTTTAAATATCAATCTGATTGTAACAAAGGAGTATTAATACGAGAAATACTCTTTAATAGGTGCTTTGATTCGAAAAACGTATTACAGAGAGACTTTAATCTATAAAAAAAAAACGCCTGCTTAGGCGTTTGATTCAATAAATTTTGTATTCAGAAGCTCTACTATCCGTTTCATCCTCATTCCAAACTATCCAATTCCACCACTTCTCCGTTAGAGGCCATCACGGCATAGTTGCAATCCAGCATACCGCATAACACGTACTTTTTCTGCTCAGGATCAAATACATAGACTGGTGTTAATTCAAACCGTTCCTTGAGCTTGTCAAAAGCTTCGTCATGATTTACAGCAATTTCCCCTTCACTCTTAAATGCCTCAAACGTATTCAGCAGCAGCTTGTTATCCATATCATTAATAACCTTATAACTCTGCGCATCGATGAACAACAGGAGCTTACGTTGAAAGACAAGGCTGCTTGGCGTCCTCTGTCTCAATGTGGCTTGAATATATCCTCTATCCCGATGCAACGACTTCAGTATCCATTGTCCGGACTCATCTGGATAGAGCTGGCTTAACCCCGTTTTAACTGCAGCTATACATTGGGCCTGTTCTTCGTTTGTGATTGGAAAAGCGTCTGGATGCGGCTCACGAGCTATTGCCTGTTCGATTGTAACTACCTCTTGCGGATGAATCTGCTTTCTTTCGAACGCCTCTATGTTCGCTTGATCCCAAAACATCACTTCATCCATATGCAGTCGTGCTCTTGCAGCTGATATGCTCTCAAATGGGATTGTCGCTGTTCCATCATTCATGATGTAGATTTCCTCTATTCCATATAAGGACAAGAGACGTTGCTTCTCGTACACTGGATATTCTATAAGCTGCATTTGCTGTCTCACCAGTGGCTCTACATCTTGAAGTGTGAGAGAATAGTGTTCTTTTTGTACAAGGGAACTGGAAGGAAACTGACCATATACACTGTAAAAAATCAGCCTACCTTCCCTATCGAAGCGGAGCTCCATCCTCCCACCGGAGGAGATAGGTATGCCATCTATGCATCCGGCAAAATGATATTCTCCTCTCTCTTCCTTTACCAGGTAGAATTGTTTACCAAACTCGAGCCCTGTTTCGACCTCCATCCACTGGATTACAGCGTCTAATTCAATGTTTTGCAACATAGTCCCATTCGCATAGGTTTTCCCACCAACAAAAATCACACTTTTATACTTACGGGATTGCAGGTCCACCGTAATAACGGCAGTTCCTTCTGGATTGTAATCTTCTCTCCATTCCGGAAAATCAGAAGGAAACCATTCCATACTAAACAAATAGTCAGTCTCTCCCAGCATCGTAACTTCGCGATAGATCTCATGAGTGTGTAAGTAGTAGTTGTCCAATCCATATGTTTGCCGTGTAATATCAATCAGTTCTTTGATTCGAATATCCATAGAAGTGCACCCCGTAAAATTGATGCCTACATCATACCATTACTTAGCGTTGATTATGAAGCGCAACGAACAAAGGAATGGTGTGTTCCTCAGGTTTCGCTGCTGTTCAGAAAATGATCAGTAGTTTGGTATTTAATAATGTTCAAGAGCTTCTGACTTTACACACCGATAAGATCGGCATTGTGCTTGCGAAAGGAACACAACCTATTCTGCTCGATATTGGCGAACAAGATCAAAATAGAGTGACCATAAATTAATTTAATGGAGGGTAAATCAGCATGAATGACAGCATGAATGACATAATCAATGGAAATACGGCATTAATACTATTTTTCCCACTTCCAGAACATCTTTATTGTAAGGACATTGCTTGTATAGTAGCTGTGGCTGATGCAGAAGAACAGGGACCAAATTTAACAGGCCTCATAAACGCCCTATACTCCAAAGGATATACAGACTTTAAACATCTATTAAATTCCACTTGGAAAGATATATATCAGGTGCGGGGGTTGGGATATAAAAGACTAATGCTTCTACTTAGTTTACTAGAACGGATCTCTGCAGATCCCAAGACCATAGAGAACTATGTAATCGCCCCTCGTGTCACCATGCACAGCAAGAAGGAAATGAAAGAACTAACTTTAAAGAGGATTATTAAGAAGTATAACGAAACCGCTGTGGATTCATTGACTGCAGCTGCCGAAAAAGAAGCTCGTTTAAAGAAGATTAAAGATAGGCTCCGTGAAATGGGGATGATCCTATAACAAAACCCCGCCAGTATACCACTGACGGGGATCTTTTTATCTGACTAGCAATGCCCAGCTCTCCACACTACATATTCTGTATTCCTAATTGTTAATAATTTTTTTAAGCTCTTTTGCCGGTACTCCTGCAACGACAGTATTCTCTGGAACATTTTTAGTGACAACTGCTCCTGCTGCGACAACCGAGTTATCTCCAATTGTTACCCCAGGCAGTATGGTTACGTTTGACCCAATCCATACATTTTCTCCAATGATAACGGGAGAGGGGTAGGTTACATTTCTAGTGTCTAAAGATAACCCATGATTTAGTGTAGCAATTGTAACATTCATACCAAGCATTGTACCATCCCCTATACTAATCCCCCCTCTATCTTGGAAGGAGCAGCCTGTATTGAAGAACACATTTTTTCCTATCGTAATATTCCTCCCAAAGTCTGTATAAAACGGCGGAAAACACATAAACGACGAATCAACTTTATTTCCTGTAAGTTCACTAAAAATATCCACGATTTCTTCTTTAGAATGATAGGATGTGTTCAATTCCATGGTGATCTTTTGCGCTTGATAACTGCATTGCGTTAATAATCCATGCAATTCTTTATCCTCGCCCGAAATTGAATTTCCTTGCTTACAAAAATCTATAAAATCATTCATGTCTTTAATAGCCATCTATAAATCCTCCTTTAAAAAGTTCAACCTTTTCATCCACATCATAAGTTGTTATGATTCAGATAGCTAATACTTATATCAAATACGTAATTATGCCTTCTGAGCATAGATAAAACGATAAAACAAGGAGACTGTTATGGAAATTCGAGTATTACGTTATTTCATTGCTGTAGCGAATGAAGAGAATATATCGGCTGCTTCAAAACAGCTGCATTTGTCTCAACCTACATTATCAAGACAATTAAAAGACCTTGAAATGGAATTAGGAGCCACTCTATTCGAAAGAGGAAATCGAAAAATCACTTTAACAGACGAAGGGAAATACTTATTCAAAAAAGCGAAAGAAATCGTTGAGTTGGTGGATAAAACCGAAGCCAATTTTAAAAAACCAAAAGAAATGATTAGCGGTGAAATTTACATAGGTGCTGGTGAAACAGAAGCTATGAATTTTATTGCCAGAGCATCAAAAGAATTACTTGAACATTATCCCAATATTCGATTCGATTTATACAGTGGTAATGCTGACGATATTTCTAGCAGGTTAGACAGTGGATTATTAGATTTTGGCATTGTCATAGAACCTACAGATAAACAAAAATATGATTATATCCAATTACCAGCTACTGATATTTGGGGTGTATTAATGCGCAAAGATAGCCCTTTAGCGTACAAGCAGTTCATTCAGCCGATAGATTTAATAGATAAACCATTGTTGATTTCACGCCAAACTGCTGTCAGTAACGAGTTCACAGGATGGTTTGGAGTGAATATTGAAGATCTTAATGTTGTCGCAACCTATAATCTGCTTTACAATGCTGCACGAATGGTCGAAGAAAATATTGGCTATGCGTTATGCTTGGATAAACTTATTAATACATCAGGTGATAGCAAGCTCTGCTTTAAACCTTTAACCCCCAAATTAGAAGCTAATTTAAATATAATCTGGAAAAAACATCAAGTATTCTCTAATGCAGCTAATCAATTTTTAGATCAGCTTCGAAACAATATAAAAATATACCGATCATAAATGCAGAAAAGCCCAAGCTGTATTCTCAGCTTGAGCTTAGTCCATAGGTCGAGTTTTAAGTGCTCTATTAACTTACGATAATGCCAACATCGCGTTCATATCTTCCTCGGCAGTAGTAATCAGCTTTAATCCAAAAAGCTCTACCAACACATCCAGCACACCAGGCGAGATAAACTCCGGCGGCTTCGGCCCGATGCGAATGTCCTGAATACCAAGGCTGAACAAACCCAGCAGAATGGCTACTGCTTTTTGCTCAAACCAAGACAGCACGATACTCACAGGTAACTCGTTCACCGAACAGTCAAATGCTTCAGCCAGAGCCAAAGCAATCTTCACCGTAGAACCGGAATTATTACATTGCCCAAGATCAATATACCGCGGAATGCCGGTGTCTCCAACAGTGCCATAATCTACATCATTAAAGCGGAATTTCCCGCATGAAGTGGTCAAAATAACGGTATCGTTCGGTAAGGAAGTCGCCAACTCGCGATAGTAATTCCCATCTTTACCAGGTGCGTCACAACCTGCAATAACGAAGAACCGGCGAATATGCCCGTCTTTGACAGCTTGGATAATCTCAGGTGCCAGCCCGATTACTGTTTCATGATGGTATCCTGTCGTGAGTACCAGATCAGAGTCTACATCTGCCGCAGGTAAGGACAACGCACGGTTAATTAACGGGGAGAAATCATCATTCGTAATTTTCTCTACACCTTCCAGCCCTGCTACTTCATAGGAGAAAAAGCGATCTGCGTACGTGCCCTTAATCGGCATTACACAGTTTGTAGTAGCAAGAATCGCACCTGGAAATTGTTCGAACAGTCTGCGTTGATCATACCATGCTTTACCGATGTTGCCCTTCAGATGTTTATACTTCTTAAGCGCCGGATAACCATGGGCAGGCAGCATTTCCGAGTGGGTATAGATGTTGATCCCCTTACCTTCTGTCTGCCGCAGCAATTCCTCCAGGGCATACAAATTATGTCCTGTCACTACAATACATTGCCCTTCTATTTTGTTCTGGCTGACGGTGATGGGTTGCGGAATGCCAAAGCGATCCGTATGAGCGCGATCCAGTACATCCATGATCCGAACCGCCGCATCACCGACTTTCATCGCCATCTCCAAATGCTCCTGCGTATTAAAGTTAGAATTGGTCAAGGTCATATACAAAGCTTCGTGGGTAATTCGATCGACCTCAGGATCACTATATCCTAACTGCCGAGCATGTGTCGCATAGGCTGCAATTCCTTTTAAGGCAAAAATCATCGTATCCTGCAAACTCGCAATGGTTTCATTTTTGCCGCATACTCCAACAACGGTGCAGCCGCCAGTCGGTGTCTGTTCACATTGGTAACAAAACATATCGTTATCCTCCATATTTTAGATAATATTTCGATACTCTCAACGTAACAGAACACCACACCTTGAGTTGTGATTACACACACATTTTTTTATCAAGGCGATTGAAGTGACCGTCTATGGATAACAACCATCAATAGAATAACGCCTATACAAATGAAAATATTAATCCCAAAAACCATTTTAAATGCCTGAAGCTGACTCTCCTGCCCGATCTCTCCACTAACCATTCCAAGTCCAAGCGCTGAACCAAAAACCATACCCGCATTTCGTGTTAAGGCAATGATTCCTCCGATCGAGCCTACGTGTTCCCTAGGCGTCTGTTGCATAATATAGCTATTATTCGGAGAAGCAATGAGCCCCATCCCAAGTCCAATAAGACATAGGATCGCAGCGATTCCATAGACCGGGATACTCTCTAAACATATTAGCAACAGAACGAATCCGCTTCCCATGCAGGTTAACCCCATAAGCATCAATCGCCGAGAGCCATAACGATCGGACCAGTAACCAGCAAGTGGACCTGCAAAAGCTAATGCAATAGGATAAGCCGCCATCATGTAACCGGTCGTAGATGACGTGAACTGAGCTGCTGTTCCCATCAGATAGAATGGAATGAGGACGAGCAAAGTATTAGAAAGAATAAAAGAGGCACAGCTAACGATCAATCCAACCGATACGGTCGGAATTTTTAACGCTTGAAGCGGCAGAAAAGGTGTCTTTTGCCTCCGTTCCCAGAATAGAAACGTGACCAACAGCAGAGAAAAAAACACCAGACTCATCAACGTCTTTGCAGACATCCATCCCCATTTGCTCCCATTCGTTATCACGAGAAGAAGCAAAGTGATCCATGCCATGAACAAGCCAGCTCCTACGATGCTGACCGTACCCGACTTGCGTTCTTGCACAAGGTTGGGAATGTACCGGTAGGCCATCACTGTAGCCACAATAGCCACAGGAACATGAATCAAGAATAGCCATTGCCAACTGAGCCACTCCGCAATCAATCCTCCCGCAATAGGGCCGGTCATCCCGCCCAATGCGACAGCCGTACTTAAAATTCCGAGCGCCCGTCCTCTCTGCTCTTTTGGCATATGTGTAGAAATGAGCGCAATATTCGTGGCTTGAAACATCGCAGCACCTATCCCCTGCACAACTCTAAGCACTAGTAAGATTAGCAGATTAGGTGAAAAAGCGACCAGGATCGAACCCATCGTAAAAATCACATATCCAAGATTGTGAATACGGCGAAAACCATACCGATCGCCCAGCTTTCCCATCACAGGCAGCAGCGCAGTAATCACGAGTAGATATCCTGTTGTAATCCATAACCCTTTTGCAAGCTCTGTCTGAAAATGATTTATAAAAAAAGGAAGCGATACATTCATAATTCCAGCTGTAAAATGGGAAATAAAAGCCCCCATACAAATAGCCGCCATCATACCCAGTCTGCGTCCGCGCGTCTTAGATAGATCTGTATCCTTTGCTGCATTCATGCTGATCCCGTCCCCACTCAAATTGTTTAAGAATTACTAACAATTATAAGTAGATCCCTAACAAGGACAATCCCATAAAGATGGGATGGAGAAGATTAACTAGGCTTCAGCTTACCTTCTTCGCAATTCGGAAAGTAGCTATAAAACTTAAAATTACGAAAAGAAGCTGGATGGATAAAGCCAGCATGATTCCTGTCATTACACCCCATCCAAAAGTAGCACTAATGGTAATTAGCGCCCCACCTAATCCGATGCTAAGTGCAGGACTAAACGCATCAATAAATTGGATATTCGCTGAAATTGAACCTGCTTCGCCTTCTTTGGCATGCTGGAGCGCAATGGCTCCCGTGGTTGGATGTGCCAAACCGATTCCAAAACCTGTAAGTATTTGTGAGAACACGGCGAGCAAGATTCCATCACCTGAGATTCCTATTACGGTTATGACCAGTGCAACACCGACAATCATAAAAGCAACTCCAAACAAGACCCGTTGTTTACGGCCATTTCCATGGTCTTTTTCATCAAGCTTGGATTGAAGCCATGCAGCTATTGACCAACTTATAGCCCCAGCAGCAACAATTAAGCCTGCAACATCCGCCGATAACCCTTTAATAGTAGTTAAAGCTAGAACAACATAACTTTCAACAGCATAATAACACGCAGCAAACAGCCCTCTAGTTACAAGGGTTGCCGGCAACCCTCTTTTAACCACAAAAGCCCCCTCTGGCAGCAGCTTCCGTAAAGGTTGAACCATAATCAAGCATCCTGCTACAGACATCACAATTCCTTTCCAATGTGGTAAAAAACCTAATCCCGCTAATAACAGCCCTGTTCCTAATGTTAATAAAATCGCGTATATTTCTTTGAATTTCTCTCCTTTTGCCGAAGATTCTTTTCTATTTTCAGTTTGTAATTTACGAAATAATGGGAGTGTTAAGCCTACAGATAGTACAATGAAAGGCAGAACAAGCCAGAACACAAACCTCCATGAAAGATGTTCAGCTAAAAGCCCTGCGATATATGGACCAATCAATGCAGGAAGAACGTAAGCACTGGAGAATGCTGCAAGTATTTTTGTTCTTAGACTGTCAGGGTAACTTAAAGTAATACTGGAGTATACACAAGTTACAAGCGCACCCGCTCCGAAACCTTGTAAAGCTCTGCCTATGATCAACATGTACATATTGAAGGAAGTTGCTGCAATAACGATACCTCCAACAAAAACCAGAATCGAAATGACAAATGATTTATATACACCATTCTTATCAATCTGCTGCCCAATGACCATTGTGCCAATGATTTGGGATAAAAGAAATGCACTAAAAATCCAACCATAAAATTGAATCGCATTCAAACTTTGCGCCACTTTGGGTGCAATCGTCGTAACCCCTAAGCCCTCAAATGCTACTGTTGTAACTGCCAGGATAATACCGATGGTCAACGCTCTGTACTGGGCATCAAAAATCCCGATTTTATTATTTGTTGTGCTCATCTTTGTGTCCTCCTTATAATTGCCGAAGCATTAGTTGTCATAGCAAGTATTAGATCATAAAGAAATAAACGAATTAAAATAAATGGTCTTGACGATAATCGTCATAGCAACTATTTAGGATGATGTGATATATTCTTTTTACAAATAAAATCCACTATAAATCCTTTACATTATTATGAATGACAGAAAGTAACCTTCTAAAAGTTTCGACCTCTTCCTCCGTTAGCCCTTTGATGGTCTTTCTATATGCTTCAAGAGAGGGAGCAAGAATCTCATCTTTTATTTCACGCCCCTTGGAAGTTAGATATACACGCAAAGATCTTCTATCTGTCTCATGGGTTACACGGTGAACAAAGCCTTTCTTCTCAAGCTTGAAAAGCATACGCGCAATATTCGTCTGATCTTTATATAGTCTTTCAGCAATATCCTTTTGAGTAATCCCTTCATTCTCCCAAAGAATGACGAGAATCTCCCACTGGTCTACCGTAATATCAAAGGGATTAACCACTTTTTGATAATAGTTGTTAAGCTTCAAATCTGCCCGGTGTACAATTACGCCTATGTATTTTTCTAATTCCAATGGTATGGCCCCCAAATAATTGACTTGATCATAGTTGCTATGACCAGTATAGTCGCAGGGGCTTATAAATGCAACTCTAGCATGTGAACTTCTCAATGTGCAGATTTTTTCTTTTTCTTTTTCTTTTTCTTTTTCTTTTCTTGCATCCAACCCACCAGCAGTAGTACAAGCGGAAATACGAACAAGATCGGAATCTGAAGATAGTACCGAACGATCCGTATATTTATATAGATAAATTCTACATTATTGCCAGCTAGCGCAACCGAGCAAATGAACATAACCATACTAACAGGAATAATTAATTTACGATAGGATGGGATTCCGAACAATGTTGCCGTACCTATTAGCGTCACATATAAAAAAATGCCGAGCCTAAAAAAACCTCCCACAATGGCTGTGACGAGAAACAAAGCATCTAGGCGTTCCAGGAAAGCACGACCTTCAATCAACTGCGAGGTAGTCAGCAATGGATATTGTGTTCTTGTAAATAAATCCGCGCCGAGAACAGACACATTTAACAGGGTAACAAACGCAATAAAACATCCACTGATCAGCAACCCTATAATTACTGTTTTCTTTATTTTCCGTGGCTTATTTACATAGGGAAACAACATCAAGAACACAATAATCTCACCAAAAGGAAATGCAACGGTGCCTGGAATCGATTGCTTCAGAACGGTTAACCACCCCTCTTCCAGCACGGGTCTTAAATTTTGAAGATTTACGTTCCCAGACGTAAGGATTAAAGCTAAACCCGTAGTAGAAACAAGAAATAACACCGCAAAAAAGAGCTCCGCAGTCCTCGACAACACCTCTATCCCTTTTCCAACGACATACGTAACTGTGACCAACATCAAAGCAATAATCACGAGAAAAGGGGTCTGCATAAATACAAAGGATACAGCCATTGAAGCGAAATCACGGACTACAAAACTCCCATTAAACAAAAAATAAACGACATATAACAAGGCAACGAAACGCCCCACTACAGGTCCTAATATTTTTTTTGCATATTCCGTGAGTGGAAGATCCGGATAAAATAAAGACAATCGATGATAGATCAGAAATAAACAAATGCCCCCGAGCATCCCTAGGATTGCGGTAATCCAAGCATCTTGTTTGGCTTCCGCACCAAATCCGGAGATAATCGCGCTCACGATTTCAAACATTAACACAAGGATAAGCAGTTGACGGGGACTGATCTTTGCTTTTTCCAAGGTCATCCCTCCTCTCTATGAAAAATGGATTCAACTACTAATATCGATACTTTCCAGTATGGTTCTATTCCGCAACCCAGTATTACGTAAATAAGCCTCCACTTCCACTTTTACTTCAATCGTAGGAAAGGTTACGTCATTCCAATCCCGCTTCAACGTTCTCCATTGCTTAGGATAATCACGATGCAATACTTCTCCGAATCCAAAAATGTCCGACTTTTGCTGTTGCATTAATTTAATCGTGGCTAGCGCCTCATCGTGTACCGCTTGTGTGTACAGGCGCTCAATTTGCAAGAACAACTTCGGGTTAGTTACATCAATGGGGACATCCAGCTCACCAATATTCGCATCCACGCCAATCTTCACCTCAATCATTGGTTTACCTGATTCGTCAAAGCTTGAATGAAATGATGATTTGCTCCGTATATTCTCGATCCCGATTGTATGTGGCTGCCCATTCCATCCCATGGTTACCAATGTTGAATGAACTCTACCTAGAACCCATAAGAATCCGCGGCCTTCGTCCCCGTCTAACCATTTCATTAATTTTCCATCTTTAAAAGTAGCAATTCCATTAGCCATAATTTTATCTTCTTTATTTGTAGGATCGAGTTGAATGCCAGTAATAGTAGGTTCTTTACCAGATGAGACCATGGCTTGAATGACTTGGTATATTTTTTCGTCAGTATTTTCGCCCCATGCTTTCTCTGTTTCGGCTACCATTTTCTGAATTTTAATGGCAGGTGAATTGTCGAGACTTGTTTGTTGTTTAATGATTTCTTCTCCTGTCGTTCCCCTCGCGATAAC
>RCUU01001190.1_pt1 | contig 12851 bp, 11 predicted proteins | sample 2166211 | NCBI WGS metagenome assembly RCUU01 (sample SAMN09932620, study PRJNA488358) | compost metagenome | feature: garden; material: soil; isolation source: compost soil in phenylacetic acid-enriched culture | place: Germany: Experimental Botanical Garden Goettingen | collected 2016-01-27
GATCAGGGCCGTAACAATGGTGGACAGGTTATCTACCGAAAAAGGAATCAGCATATTGTAAGATACCGCCCGCATCCATTCCTTGCGGAAATTGCCGGCCAGACGGGTGAAAATTCCAGCATTCTGCTGTTCGCGGGAGAAAATTTGGGTCACACCGATGCCGGTGATGCTCTCCTGCATGTAGGCGTTCAGGTTGGAGCTTTTGTTGGATACGGCCTGCCATGCGCGCCGCTGCCGGGTTTTGATCAGCAGCATGATGCCGAGGAAAACAGGCAGTCCGGCAAGAATGACGAAGGAGAGCCTTACATCGACAGCGAACATGAACGCGGCGATAAAGATTAAATTGACGATCTCCAGAATAAAGTTGATAATTCCGTTCGATAACACATCTGAAACAGCGTTGACATAGTTCACGACCCGGATCAGGATTTTGCCTTGCGGGCGGTCGTCGTAATATTTAAAAGGCAGCTGCTGCAAATGTGCAAACAAATCCGTGCGGATGTCAAAAATAATATCCTGCCCGACGCTGGTCATGATCCGCGAGCGGATGGTTGCCAGAATGACGCTGACGACGATGGTCAGCAGCATCAGCAGCGACCATCCCAGCAGGGGCAGCTTCTCCTTGGCGGGAATGGTTACGTCAACGACATGCTGCATGATCAGCGGTGCCGACAATGCAATGGCTGCCGAGAGGGCGCTCAGTATAAACGCGACGATCATCGGTGTCTTTTTCCGCCGGATATAGATCATTGCCCGGCGGAAATGCCTGATGTCAAAAGGCGATTCCAGATTCTCGTCGACGTCGAATTTATTCCTGGCCATGAGCCATCACCTGCCTTCCAATACCCTCGTTCTGCAGCATAAACACATCATAATAATAACCCCGCTTCGCCAGCAGCTCGGCATGGGTGCCTTCTTCGATCAGCCGGCCGCCGTCCAGGATCAGGATGCGGTCAGCCTCTGCCGTAGTGGATACCCGCTGCGCGATAATCAGCTTCGTGCAGGGATAATCCAGCCCGCGCAGACTGTTCTGAATATGCTCCTCGGTCTCCAGATCGACGGCAGAGGTGGTATCATCCAGAATCAGGATGGAACGGTGGACTGCCAGGGCGCGTGCAAGCGCAATACGCTGCTTCTGCCCGCCTGACAGGCCGACGCCGCGTTCCCCAACCACTGTGTCATAGCCTTCAGGCATTCTGACAATGAAGTCATGGGCGGCTGCGAGTCCGGCATAGGCCACGACCTCTTCCTCCGGAAGCTCGGGGTCGCCATAGGCGATGTTTCCGTCGATGGTATCAGAGAACAGGAGAACATCCTGAGTGGCCATGCCGATGTTGCCGCGCAGCTCGTCAAGCTCCAGCTCACGGACATCAACACCGTCTACCAGCACACGCCCGCCGGACACATCATAGAAGCGCGGGATCAGATTGATGAGTGTGGTCTTGCCTGATCCGGTCGAGCCCATAATGGCAATCGTCTCGCCGGGCTCCACCGTGAAGCTGACATCGTCCAGTACTGTAGCGCTGTCATATTTGAAGGTGACATGCTCGAACGTGATCCGGCCTTCATAACGGCGCTCGGTAGTGGCCTGATGCTCATTGACAATAGCAGGCCGGGCGTAATAGATCTCGACGATCTTGGTCAAGCTGGCGAAGAAACGCTGAATGTCGTTGATGATGATCCCGATGTTGCGCATAGGGTTCGACACAGCCCAGACCAGCGAAGAAAAGGCGGCGAATTCACCGAAGGTGATCCGGGCGTCCATCAGGTACAGCCCGCCCACCAGCATCAGGATAACGTTGAAGGCTTGAGCGAAGGTTTCCAGATAAGGAAAGTAATCCAGCCATACGAGTGCGGCTTTTTTATTCGCTGTCGAGTAGTTGACGTTCTTTTCCGTAAATTTCTCGATCTCGTACGCCTCACGGGCAAAAGCCTTGACCACCCGGTTGCCGGAAATATTCTCCTGTGTGGTCGTGTTAAGCTGGGACAGCCGCTCGCGGAGATCCACATACATGGGGCGGACATGCTTGGCAAATATGTAGGCCACGACAAAAATAAGCGGTGACAGGGTAAGCATCCACAGCGTCAGGCCGGTATCGATACTGAAGAAATAGATCACGGCCGCCGCAAAAATCGTCAGCGATTCAATGATCGTTTTGAAAATCCACGCCATGGAGTGGCGGACCATGTCCAGATCCCCTGTCATCTTGGTCATGAGGTCGCCGGTGCGGTTATGGTCGTAATACTCCCGGTCTTGACCTTGGATCTTGTTGTAGAGATAAATGCGGATGCGGTACAGCATGTTCTGCGAGGAACGCTCATACTGCATGGTCGTAAAATAGGCCAGACCCGTGCGCAGCAGCGAAAATCCGATCATCCCCAGACAGAGCGCGATGAGCAGCCCCCGTTCGTCGGTCAGATTCTGCAGCGCATCGTCTCCGGCAATAAACGTATCCACAATACGCTGGCTGAGGTACGGGTTCACAATCGTCAGACTTGAGCCCGCCACCGATAGGCATAATGCCAGAATGTACCTCGCCCGGTTCCCCTCCAGATTCTGCCACAGCCATTTTAGTTCAAACATCTGATCACCTGTTTCTGCGTGTTCTTTCCCCCCTGCCATACAGGAAGGAGTGAATAAATCAACGTGATTATAACACTAACAGGCAGCCAGCAACCGGAATTCAAACATTTTTTGTTACAATCGATTGAACTTTTGAATGCGCAACCAAAATGTCAACTTGAGCTTGAAGCTGACGCCGCAGCCGATGCGGCAGCGGCGGCGGCAATAGCAGTCTGCTGCGCAATTACAATGTTGGTCAGGGTGGTGGATAGCGTCGTGGTGACCAAACCGCTTTTTACCTCATTAACATATTTGAAAGACACCAGAGCAGCCGATAACAGCAGCAGTTCCTGCTTCGTAATGGACCAATTGCCGAAGCCTTTTTGGGTACGCAGATATTCGCAGGTCTCCGAGACAGCGTTCACAATGTCTTCCTGGCTGCAGGGCAAGAGTGATAACACGCCAAGCGAAGAGAGGGTATATTCTTTATCCAGGCGCAGCCCTCTTGCACGGAAGGCATCCCTTAGTGCGAGTACACGGTCAGCTGCCGCTGAGCTATCTTCTCCAAGGACCAGCACCTGGGTCAGCGCCTGCACGCTGTTTCCGGACAGAAACTCAGGTTTCAGCGCAGCATAGAGCTGCTCCATACGCTCTACCCCGCGCTTGACTTCAATACCGGAAAGGCCGAGCATGGCAGCAAAGATATAGTCGTCACGTCCTGTGAGAAAAGGGTGTTTGGCTTTCATAAGGTCATAGAATGCTTTTGTCCGTTCTGCCGTCTTCTGGTATTGATCCGATGATGTATTTACAGCGATCTGATAGGCGGCAATCACAAGATAATCTGAGCCTCTGAACTTGGCGTCTTTAAGCAGCTCATAGACAGCCAATGTATTTAGGAGCTGCTTCTCTTGTTCAGCAGACAGGGAGAGCAGGGCTGCAAGGCTAATTGCGGAGGTGCTTCTAAATGAGGAAAAGCTTCCGGTATGCTCCTTAATCAGCTCATAGCTGGCGCGGATCGCGTCACTGTCGGCCATTTTGTTCTCGGCCGTATACAGCAGTGCCGCCAGGCGGTTGACCTGCGCATTTTTCCAGGCAAAACCTTTTTTAACCCTCTGTGCATTGTCTACAAACAATTCAAGTCTGGCTGTGTAGGATTCGTTCATGGGTGGTTACACTCCTTACTAGACTGTTTTTAATTTCATATGATCTGATACGTGATTTCTTTCTTCGCCGTTCCGGTTCATTCCTGCGCTGCTTTCATCGGATTTTCAGTTTGGACAATTATACTGCTTCTATATATTTAGGCATGTGATGATAAGAATGCAGCACTGCCGTATGGAGGTTAGTCCATGGTAAAGGGAATTCAACGAACACTGTATGTTATCCTCGCTTTTTTTATCGGGCTTTTTATCGCTTCGTCCTTTTTTCTCCGGGCGGAGTATAATTATTTCGCATACGGCGACACGCCGGTTCTGGAAAAGCAAAAGCTGGTTCTTTTTATAGTGCTGATTGCAGTTGTCCTCGCCTTAAGCGTTGTTCTGTACAGAATGTGCCTGAAGCTGGATAGATACAGTCCGAAGATTGTCATTCCGGCCACGCTGCTGTTTTCCTGTGCCATCCAAACCGTGATCATTTTTCTGTTTACCCGCATGCCGACGGATGATTCACAAACGGTGCTGTCGCTGGCCATGGATATGCTGTACCAGAATGATTATTCTTCCTTTCAGACCAGCGGCTATCTGCATATGTTTCCGTTCCAATTCTCAATTGTTTTGTACTTGAAGACACTGCTGTACTTATTCCCGGATAATTATCTAGTGATCAAAAGCTTCAATATCCTGTTTTCGCTGGTTACTACATTCATGATCTACCTGCTGTACAAAGAGCTCAACCCTACATCCAGGCAAAATAACTACGGGGTCCTGGTCTTTGCTGCCACTTACGTTCCTTCGTTGTTCATGAGTAATCTCATTTATAACGACGTGATAGCCACCGCTTTTCTGACCAGTGCATTATATTTCGCTGTAAGATTCATCAGAACTGCTTCGCTCAAGGATATCCTGCTCGCAGCCATTCTACTGGCAATTGGGAACTATTTCCGTACCATTGGCGTTATTTTTCTGATTACGGTTCTGCTTACTCTTCTATTTCACATGCGGACTCTTGGGCTCAAAAAAGTCATCACCTCAGTAGTCCTGACAGCTCTGCTGTTCAATGTTCCGGGCTGGACGCAAAATGCTGTGCTGCAGGGAACACATGTAGTGGAGGAATCCGTCAATCAAAACTCAGCGCCAGTCTACATGTGGCTGAATATGGGCATCAACCTGGAGACGTTCGGCTTCTGGGATAACCGGGAGAGCTACAGCATTTATCAGCGGGATGCCAATTATAACAAGGCCGTAAGCAGCGGGCTGTTCAAGGAGTCCATTGCGGATAAGCTCTCCGAAGCTACGGCCGGCGAATTAGTGAATATGTATTATAAAAAGCTCATATGGACCTGGACCGAAGGCACGTACCAGATGGAGAGATACGGCATAGGAAATGACAGCTCGTCCAGCAGCGGAGGCCGAATGGGCTTTGTGATGGACCACTATGTATACAATACATTCGCTTCGGACTGGTTCAAGGGGGATTCCAATGCCAGAAGCGGGCTGATCTGGATGCTGTATGTCCTGAATATTTTGATGTACGGTTGTATCCTTATACGGTTAATAAGTGGAATCAAGGCAAGACGGTACGCAGAAACCCCTCTGATTCTAGTTATTCTGGGGTTCATCGGATTCTATCTGCTGTGGGAGATCAAGTCCCGTTACATTTACCCGGTGTATCCGCTGCTGATTGTATTTTCCTGCATGGGATTTAAGGACGTATATGATTATATGTTCAGAAAGAGGGGGGCATAGGATGCGGACCACAAGAACCTATATTTTATTGCTGACCGCAGTGGTCGGCTGCTCCATGCTGCTGGCCTCCTGTGACGCCATCACCTCCCAGAAAATTACGGATACGGACTCCGGCTCAAATGTGAACGGATTTCCGGGAATGAATGGAGGAACGAACTTTAATGGCGGCGGCAGGGGCAATGGAAACGGCGGCTTTCCGGGAATGAATGGCAGGACGCAAAGGAACGGTGGTCAAGGCATAGACGGCGGTCAAGGGACGGACGGCGGATCAAGCGGCACAAGATGAACGTATTTCTTCCACTTTCTGAGCTTTGCCCGGAAGCTGGTGAACGGTGCCACCGAATTGATGTGAATCCACCTTGCCATCGGCCAGTTCTCCTTGCTGCCTGTCCATTGGCGGGACCCTTGAGTGAAAAGCTCTTCTTCCGTTAACGTGCCGACCCAGTCCAGCCACTGCTGTTCCTTCTGCCGGAATAAGTCCCGCAGCTCAGAAAGGGAATACTCGGCGTATGCTTCGTAAAAAGACTGGTACAGTCCGCCAAGCTGATTCCATTTGTAGCCCGGAGAGGGCATATTAACGGCTCGGCCGTCCCGTTCATCCTTGTCCCAACCCATTACGAGCTGAAGCCAGCCTAGCTGGTAGGCGATAATTTCGGCGGGGGTTTTATCTGCTTCGGGAATCCTCAAATTCCGCTGGCTGTTATCGATGTCCTCGAATTCTGCATCCAAAAGCACATACTTGCTGTGGATGGCTTCCAATAAATCCTTCTTGGACGAATATTCATAGCTTGCCATAGCTGTGCACCCCGTTTTTATTTTGGTTATATCATAGAGCAGTGACAGCAGTATGTCATATTTATTGGTTTATCCCATAACCCGCATATAATTATTTTTACTTTATAAAACGTATTATGGTATAGTGTGGGTAGAAAAGACGTACAATGCAAAGAGAGCCGTGCGCGAACACGACTCTCGGAGCAATAGCCGCTTTTAAGGGCGGCGGCTTTAGGAATAGCAGTCATGAGATAGACCGAATCCTTTGCACAGGGCGGTCTATTTCTTTTTGAGGTAATTCAGCAAAGCAATAATGAACATGCCGAACATGAACATCAAAGACAACGCTTGATAAACCTCCATTGGCCTCACCTCCCTTCGGGGAGATTAGCCGACCGCCCTTGCAAGCCTTCCATTGCTGTTGCGATTATATCACGTAGTTGTACAATCTGGATATACTTACCTATTTCACATAAAGAGGAACTGCTTAATTTCTTGGCAAATCACTTGGTACATATCTTTTCATTTGTCAGAATTAGAGTAGTGACGGCTAGATATTAAAGTCCGCCGACCCCGGCCGATCCTCATAAACACTATGATACTCCGCAACCACGACTTCCCCGTTTTCAACTGCGAAGGTTAGGCTCTCTTCCGTTTGGTAATAGGCTGGTTCGCTCGTTTGGGTGAGGTAAGTGATGCGCGCCGTTTGGCTCTCTATGCGGATTGCATAATCGGCCACCCAGGGGCTGGATACGCCGATGTTATAGTTCCAGTTCTCTCCGCTTCTGGCGATTTGCTCTTGCTTGAATTGTTCCTTCATGGCTGCCGACATCATCTCATAACGGGGCTGACCGTCACGGGAGACGAGGGCATCCGCCCAGACGGAAGCAAGCTTGTTAACCTGATCCACGGAACCCTCCGCTTGCCCAGCCGGATTAGCTATAAACCCCGCCAGGAAGATCAGCGATACGATGCAGGATGCAGCGGCCACTCCAGCCTTCGGCTGCTTATAGCTCAGCACATTTTTAATTCTGGCATGGATGCTGCTTTCGCCAAAGGCAAGCGGACGACTGCCGGACAGCACATGCCCTCTTTTCACAGAAAAAGCCAGCAGCGAGTGTGAATAACCGGCCTTTGCGCCATCGCCCAGTTTGCGGAGCACGCTTTCGTCGCAGGACATCTCCATATCCTTGCTCATCAGCGCAAAAGAAATCCACATCAGCGGATTGAACCAGTGTATAACAAGCACCAGGAACGCAAACGGCTTAATCAGATAATCCCGTCTTCGGATATGCGTCCGCTCATGCTCCAGGACATAGGTCAGCTCGTTCTTTTTGATGCCAAGAGGAATGACGATTCTGGGTCTGATGAAGCCATATACAAAAGGTGTGGTGATCCGGTCCGACTCGAAAATATTCCCCTCAACAAGCGTTGCAGTTCTCAGCTTATGTATGATTTTGAGATAGGAAATCACGTTGTAGCCGAGCAGCAGAACGATGCCAACCAGCCAGATAATGGCGGCAAGCTCCATAATGAATTGCATGGAATTCATACTTGCTGCAGGAGAGGCAGGGGGCAGAAAAGCATTCACAGCTTTATTAATGACGTCCGTTCCGAAGTTGACGGTAGGGTTATTCATTAAGCCGATTTGAGTTGGGATATATTCCATTACTCCGCTTCCCGTTGGGACATTGGGTGCTATATGGCTTAAAAAGCTGAAGCCGGAACTAAAGCTGACAGGGAGAATCAGCCTTACGAGTACTGCTACCCATAATGTATAGGAGAAGACCTTAGGCGCTCTGCGCAAAAGCAGGCGTACGATCATTACGGCAACGGCTACATAACTTGCGGTAATGCTCATATTCAGAATGGCGGTGAACCCTGTGGTCATTTTGTCGCCTCCTCAATAATGCGCTTGAGCTGTTCTGCTTCTTTGGGGGAGAGTTGGCGGTTGCCCAGAAAAGCAGTTAGAAATTTCGGCAATGAACCGTCAAAGGCTTTGTCGAGCAGGGCTTCACTCTCATACCTCTGGGCATCCTCACGTTTGATCAGGGCAGACACGACGGCATTTTCATTCTGCAGAATCCCCCGTTCACATAGCTTTCTGAGCACGGTGTAGGTCGTGGATTTTTTCCAGCCTAGCTTGCCATGGCACAGCTTCACCAACTCTGTTGAGTTAACCGGTTCGTTCTCCCAAATGAGCGATACAAATTTATATTCCGCATCAAACAGTTTATACGGCTCCATATGTTTCACCTCAAGTCTCAAGTTTATTACAATAGACCTTTGTTTAGGAGTTTATTGGAGTAGACCTGTTTTGTCAAGCGTGGGGAGCAAGAAGGCGGATTGTAAAAGCCGACAACTGATGGAACAGGCCAAGCGCTGGGCGCTGGAGCGGGAATTGCCTGGAGTTATGCTGGAAACGCAGAGCATCAATGTGAGGGCATGCAGGTTCTATGAGAGCCGCGGGTTTGTAATTGGCGGGTTTGATCAATATGTGTATAAAGGAATCCCTGTAGTCAGCGGTGAGGCCGCGGTGTACTGGTATCTGCATTTTGAATAGTTAGGCACAGTATCTGGATTCAGAGCCAGACTGTTGGTAGAAATGCCGTTGTTGAGCCATCGCGGGGCAGTTTACCGTTGTTGTCCCCCACACCTGTTTCGCCCCCGCGCCCGTTTGTTTCCCCGCCCCCCTACTTCGTAAGCTCAATAAACTTGCTGGCTGCGGTGGTCAGCGGCATGTTGCGCATGGTCATCATGCCCACCTGGGCAGGAGGGAGCTGTACGTCGAGCTTAATCTCGAAGAGGGAGCCCTCTTCCAGCTCCTTGGACACAAATTCCCGGGTCACGAAGGAGATGCCCAGTCCCTTGCGGGCAAATTCGATCAGCAGGCCAACGCTGCCTACCTCGAATTCCGGCTTCAGCTCATATCCGTAACCCCGGAACAAGTCCGTAATGGCCATACGTGCACGGCTGCTGCGGGAGAAGAGGATGATGGGATACTGAAGCAACTGCTCGATGGACAGCACCTTCTGACTCAGCTCGGCATAATGGCTGCCCGCAATGAAGCAGTCCTGGAGCTGAAGCCCCTGCCGTACTTCGAGCTGGGGATCGGCTATAGGCATGCGCACTACGCCCAGATCGACGATCCCTTCTTTTAAGTAAGAGATGACCTCGGGTGTGGTTCCGTGGATCAGATGCAGCCGGATGCCGGGATAGCGCTGGTGAAAAACCTCGATGAACGGCAGCAGATAATGCTTGAACAGGGAATCACTGCCGCCAATCCGCAGCTCGCCGTTGTCGAGGTTTTTGAGCTCCTCCATTTTCTTCTCGGCCTGGGTGATGAGGATATGCGACTGCTCGATATAGGAGTACAGGGTGGCCCCCTCAGGGGTCAGCACAACACCTTTGGAGTTACGGGTGAACAGGGTCAGGCCAAAGCTGTCCTCCAGCTGCTTGATGGCATGGCTGACGCTGGGCTGGGTAATATACAGGGATTTGGCGGCCTGGGTCAGGCTTCCGGTCTTCGCTGCCCAGTAAAAAACTTTATATAGCTCAAAATTGTTCATAGACATGGTCTATAGCTCCTGTGAAATATATTAATTACTTGTATAGGTCGTATTTGTATTATAGTGTAACCAGGAAAGATAAACCAGAGCAGAAGGAGAATGGAGATGGAGGCAACTACATTTGTTTTGTTTGGAGCGACAGGAGATTTGGCCCGGAGAAAGATCTATCCTGCGCTGTATAATTTATATCTCGACCACAAGCTGCACCATTCATTCTCTGTGATTGGTCTTGGCAGAAGAGAAGTGGCTGATGAAGCTTTTCAGGCTATGGTGGAGCGGTCGATCCGGGACTTTTCCCGCCGGGAAGTGAATGACACTGCGTCCGTGCGCAGCTTCCTGAAGGCCTTCCGATATAATGTGCTTGATGTAGGGCACACAGAGGATTATCTCAAACTGCTGCAGCGTGTGGAACAGCAGGAAGAGAGCATGGGCAGTTCTCCGAACCGGATGTTCTATTTATCCGTCGGCCCTGAGTTTTTTGAAACCATTGCCTTGAACATCAAGGAAAGTGGTCTGGGTGCCGCCAAAGGCTGGAAACGCCTGGTGATTGAAAAGCCCTTCGGCCATGATCTGCAGTCTGCTCAGGAGCTGAATTTGAAGCTGAGCGAGGCTTTTACCGAGGAAGAAATTTTCCGGATCGACCATTACCTGGGCAAGCCGATGGTGCAGGAGCTGGATGTGTTCCAGCAGACAAATCCGGTGCTTCATGCGCTGTGGAACAACCGCTACATTGCCAATGTGCAGATTACCGCAGGCGAAACGGTGGGCGTGGAAGAAAGAGCGGGCTATTACGATCATGTGGGTGCGCTCAGAGACATGTTCCAGAATCATATGCTCCAGCTGCTGATGATGCTGGCCATCCGCCTGCCGAAAGACAGTACCGCAGAAGAAGTGCGCTTCAAAAAGAAAGAGGTTATGGAGTCCCTAGAGCCGCTGGATGAAGCTGATGTCCAGTTCAATGTCATCCGCGGGCAGTACACTGCAGGTATCCTTCAGGGCAAGCCGGCCCCGGGCTATACCTCTGAACCGGGAATTCCGGCGGATTCGATGAACGATACCTTTATTGCTGCCAGACTGAAGATTGATGATCCGTTCTGGAAGGGCGTACCATTTTATATCCGGACCGGGAAGAGAATGAAAGAGAAGTCGACGCGCATTGTCATAGAGTTCAAAGAACCGCTTAAGCAGAATTCATCAGCCGCCGAGGATGATATCCCTAATCTTCTGGTGTTTGAGATCAGCCCGAACGAGGGGATTACCCTGCAGCTCAAGGCAAGAGATCCCCAGCACAAAGGCAAATTCAAAGCGATGCACATTGATTTTCATACCAACCATATTGATGTGCCTGAGGCTTATGAGAACCTGATTTATGATGCTTTGCACGGAGATCCGTCGTTCTTTGCGCATTGGAATGAGGTGGAGCTGACCTGGAAATGGGTGCAGCCGATCCTGAATGCTTTTGCCAAGAATAGCGTTCCCCTGTATCACTATGCAGCCGGCACGTTCGGACCTGCCGAATCGGATCAGCTGCTTGCAGAAAACGGGCATCACTGGTGGCTCGACTCTGCCGTGGAAGAAGAAGGCGAGCTTACTCTGCCTGTTGTTTCAAATTTTTAATACTACAATTAGTTCAACTAAAAATGGAGGTTTAAGAATATGAAATTTTTTATCGATACCGCAAATGTGGAAGACATCAAAAAAGCATACCAAATCGGAGTGTTGTCCGGAGTTACAACGAATCCATCCCTGGTTGCCAAAGAAGGCGTGAAATTCGAAGACCGCATTGCGGAAATTCTGCGCACCGTGCCTGAAGTGGAGTCCGTGTCTGCTGAAGTTACGCCGGATGCCGTTACCGCTGAAGAGATGATTGCACAGGCGGATGAGCTGATCAAGATCAACAACTATGACAAGAACATTACTATTAAGCTGCCAATGACACTCGCGGGTCTGGAAGCCTGCCGGTATCTCACTCAAAAAGGTGTAAAAACCAACGTGACGCTAATCTTCACCGTGAACCAGGCGCTGCTCGCTGCCCGTGCAGGAGCTACCTATGTATCGCCATTCCTGGGCCGTCTGGATGATATCTCCGAGGATGGAGTCCAATTGATCGTAAAAGTTGCCGAGCTGTTCCGCATTCACAACCTGGATGCGCAGATTATCGCTGCTTCTGTCCGTCATCCCGACCATGTTACCCGTGTAGCCATGGCAGGTGCGCATATTGCCACCATTCCGTTCAGCGTGATCGAGCAAATCTCCAAGCATCCGCTGACCGATCAGGGGCTGGAAAAGTTCGCGGCAGACTGGAAAAAGGCGCCACAGGTTTAATACGGTTCAGAACATATCACTAGGAGGGTATTGACGATGGGTAAACAGCAGATTGGTGTGGTCGGCTTAGCCGTAATGGGTAAGAATCTGGCCTTAAATATGGAGAGCAAAGGGTTCTCAGTGGCCCTCTACAACCGTTCCCGGGAGAAAACGGATGAGCTGCTTGCGGAAGCAGCAGGCAAAAACTTCGCAGGTGCCTACAGCATCGAAGAGTTCGTCCAGTCCCTGGAGACGCCGCGCAAAATCATGATCATGGTCAAGGCCGGCAAACCGACAGATGATACGATTCAGCAGCTGGTGCCGCATCTGTCGCCAGGCGATATCCTGATTGACGGCGGCAACGCCTTTTTCCCGGATACGCAAAGACGGAACAAGGAGCTTCAGGCCCAAGGCTTCCGCTTCATCGGTGCCGGGGTTTCAGGCGGTGAAGAAGGAGCGCTCAAAGGACCGGCCATCATGCCGGGTGGTCAAAAGGATGCCTACGAACTGGTGGAACCGATCCTGACAGCCATTTCGGCAAAAGTGGACGGGGACCCTTGCTCGACCTACATCGGAGAAGACGGTGCAGGACACTATGTCAAAATGGTGCACAACGGCATTGAATACGGCGACATGCAGCTCATTGGCGAAGCCTATCAACTGCTGAAGGATGTCCTCGGCCTGGATACCGCTGAGTTGCATGAGATTTTCTCGGAATGGAACCGCGGGGAGCTGAGC
>RCUU01001191.1_pt1 | contig 12846 bp, 9 predicted proteins | sample 2166211 | NCBI WGS metagenome assembly RCUU01 (sample SAMN09932620, study PRJNA488358) | compost metagenome | feature: garden; material: soil; isolation source: compost soil in phenylacetic acid-enriched culture | place: Germany: Experimental Botanical Garden Goettingen | collected 2016-01-27
GTGCAACTGCAGCGGTCTATCGGACATCAGCTTCCGCTAATTTGGAAGAAACAGAATTGCCACTATACAAAAACGGATTACAAATAAATGTGGAGCAACAGTCGGTTACGACAATTGTAATTTCGAGTGTTTGGATGAAAAAATAGAAAGAGGTGTGGAGAGAATGACTGTCAATTACAATGCAAAAAGCTACACCATTAACGGAGAGCAAGTTTTTATAAATAGTGCGGCCATCCACTATTTCCGCATGCCTAGAGAAGAATGGCGGGAAGTTCTGGTGAAGGCAAAGTTAGCAGGCATGAACTGTGTGGATACCTATTTTGCCTGGAATGTACATGAGCCATTGGAGGGTGAGTGGAATTTCGAAGGAGATCAGGATTGTGGCGCATTTCTTGATTTATGTGCTGAGTTGGGATTGTGGGTAATCGCCCGCCCTGGACCCTTCATTTGTGCAGAGTGGGACTTCGGAGGATTCCCGTGGTGGTTAAATAACAAAAAAGAGATCGAATTCAGAACCTTTAACAAACATTATTTGGAGTATGTTGACCTTTATTTTGATGCAATTGTCCCAATTATTCGCGATCGCCAGATTGACAACGGAGGCACTGTAATCCTTGTCCAAGTAGAGAACGAATATGGTTATCTGGTGGATGATGATGCTGCAGCAGAATATATGAATTACTTAAGAGATGGCTTGATCCGTCGGGGAATAGCGGTGCCGCTGATTACTTGTGTAGGAGGCGCGGAAGGTACAATCGAAGGTGCTAACTTCTGGTCGAATGCCGACCAGCATTATGAGAATCTGCATCATAAACAGCCGGAGAAGCCTAAGATCGTTACCGAATTCTGGACCGGATGGTTTGAGCACTGGGGAGCACAAGCTGCAACGCAGAAAACGGCCGATCTTTATGAAAAACGAACAATGGAGGTACTGCGTGCTGGATATAGCGGCATCAGTCATTATATGTTCTATGGAGGTACCAATTTTGGAAGTTACGGCGGGAGAACGGTTGGTGCAAGCGATATTTTTATGGTCACGTCCTATGATTACGATGCCCCATTAAATGAGTACGGCAGAGTGACCAAGAAGTATGCTGTAGCCAAGAAGCTAGCATATTATACTCAAGCGATAAAGGAATTGTTGTTGAACTCGGTAGAAGGGACAAATACTGCAACTCGAGTAAGTGAGGGTTTTGCTGTACGTTACAAAGAGTGGGAAGGTCAGCGGATCTGGTTTGTGGAGAGTGGCAAAGAGGAGCGGGAAAACGCATTTCTTACCTTGTCCAGTGGCAGAACGATTCCTGTTAATGTGAATCCAAGAGCCATTATGCCGGTTCTCGAGCGTTTTGAGGTTTTTCCTGATGTTTTCTTGACCTGCAACTCTTATCTACTCTGTAATGAGGAACTCGATGGGATGCAAACATTAATTATAGCCACAGATAACGGAGCTCGCTCATGGATTGAAATCGAATCTGAACAGACGATCCAATTAACCGGACAGCCACCGCAGCTGATAAAGCTGAATAGTGACGATAAGAAGCTGACGCTGGACAGCTTTCATTTTGAGGAGTTGCAGTTGATTTCACTCATTATTGGAGAGAAGCAATTCAGACTTATATTAGTGAACGGAGATATGGCTGATGCTACCTGGCGTTTAGAGGATCAGTCAGGTATACGCTGGGCACTGGGGTATGCAGATGTGGATATCACTGATGATGGTGGAATAAAAGCTGTATTAAATGGTAGTGAATCAAATGTTATTCATTTGGGTGACTGGGCTGCACCGGCAGTTGAAGTGGATGAGGCCTCACCATATATACATTTTGAGAAGCCGGTGTTAAGTCTGAATGCCTCATCAGTCGTAAGTTTCTCACCTACTGCTAGTTATAAATCCGGAGATACACCAGTTGGTTTCTCCGCTATGGAGAAGCCGTTTGGACATCTGCTGTACACCTGTGAACTCAAGCAGGGAACTGAAGAAGTGAGAACGCTGGTGATTCCCAAAGTTCAGGATAGCTTCAGAGTCTATGTAAACGGAGAAGAGCAGCAGTTGGTTCGCCAGCTGGGGGCATCCATTGTACAACTTAGACTGAAGCCCAATCAGGCTAATCAACTGCAGTTGCTTGTACAAAATATGGGCCGATTGAATTTTTCCCCTTTCCTGGGGGAATTTAAAGGTATCCAAGGTCCTATATTTCTGGATGGAGCTGCTGTTGATCTTCGGGAACAATGGAAATGTGGAAACACTTATATTGACTTAGGAGAAGTATGTGCTATAGATTCTGGCACTATATTGCGGCGAACCTTTACTTTGCAGGATGAGGATCGCGCTGTTCTGGTAGGGGCAATGAGCGGTAAGTTGAAAATTAATGGTCAGCTGATTGAAATTAGTGGGTATCAGGATTGGTTTATGTTCCATACACTTGATATATCCGAGTATATTCGGGAAGGTGTTAATGAGATTGAAATGAATTATATCAAATCTCCGATAGACCGTCTGGAGCTTATCACCTTCCATTCAAAGAACGAGCTTGGAGGCTGGTATTCTCAAGATCTTAATCAACTTGATCGGGTATTAGTTCAAGATAAGATGCTAATCAAAGGGCCAATCTGGCATACATTGCATTTTGCAAAACCCATTCTTCCAGAAGCTGTCCACGCCAAACTTAAACTTCGTTTAACGGGAATGAGTAAAGGGTATGTGAAATTGAACGGAATCGACCTTGGACGTTACTGGAATATCGGACCCCAAGAGGATTATAAAATTCCGATGGCTTGGTTGCAGGAGGTCAACCAACTTGAAATATTTGATGAAGAGGGTAGAGAGCCATCCGCAGTGAAATTAATCTATGATAACCAGTCTAGTAGAAGATGGGTATCTATCGGGTAGTTAGATTAAGCCAATCTTTATGTCTCTTTCATATTCTTTTAAGCTAAGAGGGTTATAGTAATCACATAACCCCCTTATAATATAGACCTTGACCCCGCCGGACGATGGCGGGGTCCTTTTTTTATGCTTTTGTCCCCCTATGATGCAATATCCAGACTTTATCGGCATCGGACGGTATAATGAAGAAATCTGGAGATGGGCAAAGGTTAGGAGAGATTTAATAATGAATATGACATGGGATTTGGATAGCTTATACCCTTCGTTTGAATCGGAGAAGCTGAAAGGGGATCGTGAGCTACTTCGTCAACATATTAGGGATTTAAAAGCGTGGGCTGAGGGCAATCTTAAGCATGAGGGGGTTTCCGTCACAGCGATCGAGGAATTTCTAAGACTTTATAACGATTATAAAAGCGTATATGTATGCTTGTTAGCCTATGCGGAGTTAACGCTTAGTGCAGATAGCAGCTGTGAGCAGGCTATGAATCTTGCTGATGATATCGAACATTTTAGTTCGGAGATTGCTGGTGTAGCTGCGGGTTTTAAACGTTGGATAAGTACTTGTGATCATATGGATGAGCTTATCATTAGCTCACCTTTTCTTTTGCAGCATCAATTCCACTTGAATGAGCTTCTTTTACAATCCCGATATGTGTTAAAGGAGGACGTGGAAGTTGCCATTGCCCGAATGCAAAGCACAGGGTCCAAAGCATGGGGAAGGCTATACATGGAGACCACCTCAAGAACGCTAGCAGATGTGGTGGTGCAAGGGGAGTCGAAGCAAGTAACGCTAGCAGAGCTAAGGAGTATGGCCTTTGAGAATAACGCTACATTAAGAAAAGCCGCTCATGAAGCTGAGGCTGAAGCTTGTGGCCGCATTGCAGAGGTTTGTGCAGCCTGTTTAAATGGCATTAGCGGTGAGGCGCTGACGATTTATGGTATGCGCGGCTATCCATCTTCTCTGGAGAAGGTGTTAGTGAGCTCGAGAATGGATCGGGAAACTTTATCGGCGATGCTGTCTGCGCTTCAGGAGAGTCTGCCCATTTTTCATACTTATTATCAAAAGAAAGCTGAGCTTCTGGGGCATCCTGCTAGGCTGCCTTTTTATGATATTTTTGCTCCTGTAGGCGAAGAAAGTATGAAAATCTCTTACGAAGATGCTCAAAAAACAATCGTATCAAGCTTCGCAACCTTTAGCGGGGAATTGGCCAAATTCGCTCAAAAGGCTTTTGATCAGCAATGGATTGATGCAGAACCAAGAGCCGGCAAAGGCGGCTATGGGCTCTGCATTGATATTTTTCCGATAGGTGAGAGCAGGATCATGACTCAGTTCACTGGCAATGCTATAGATATTAGCATTCTTGCCCATGAGCTTGGTCATGCCTATCATAGCTCTTGTCTAGCGCATGAAACGATGCTGAATACGGATTATCCGATTCCGATTGCTGAAACGGCTTCGATCTTTTGTGAGACGATTGTGAATCAAGCTTTAATTGCAAGTTCCACCAAGAAGGAAGCTCATCTTATTTTGGAGAGAAGTATTTCCGATGCCGGATATTATCTTGTTGATTTCTATGCCCGTTATTTATTTGAGCTTAAATTATATGAGACAAGAGCATTAGGTCCGCTGCCTGTACAACAATTAAATGAATTGATGATTGCTTGTATGAAGGAAGCTTATGGTGAGAGCATTGATCCTGACACCATCCATCCGTATATGTGGATGAACAAAGCGGGATATTTTATGGCTGGTTATGAATATATGAATTTTCCGTATTCCTTCGGTCTGTTATTCTCTAAAGGATTGTATGCGGAATATTTAAAGCAGGGTAAGGATTTCGCTTCTAAATATCGTGAGTTCCTTAGTGACACCAGCAAGCTTGATATTGTTGAATTAGCGAAAACTATGGAGATAGATGTTCACTCCATCGATTTCTGGAGAGGTGCGTTAAGGCTGATTGAGACCGATATTGAGGCGTTCATCAGCACCACCTAAACCACTCTCCAGTTGTGATCGCAGGTTGCCTCGATTTGGCCGCGATTTTCAATGTAATTCGTGACAATTTCAGACATGTCGATCAGTATTTCTTTGACAATCGGCTTGCCTTTATACATCTCATAATCTCCGCCACCACTGGCTCTATAGTTGTTCATAACAACATCATATTCTTTAGTGTCCTCTAGAGGCTGTCCACGATACAGCAGATGGAGGACTCTTTGGCCTACAGGTTTATCGATATGAAGCTCGTACTGTATCCCTTCCCACATATCATAATTGTAATGCTGCGATTTAGGTTCTACATAAGCAGGGTTAACCATTACATTTCCCTCAATATCCTTTTGAAAATAGTTGGCGGTTTGTTCCAGTGCCTCTTTAATATCATGTCCGGTCAGTCTTAGAACCGTTAGCGTGTTAGGATAAATGAAGTTAGAGAGAATGTCTCTGCGTGTAATGGTATTACTGAAACCTTTGCAATCGTTACTGAGTAAAGCGGCTGTCGATATCTCTACACCTGTAGCCTCCATTTGAACCTTATTCATGAATTCTATAAAAGGATGGTCAGCCATTCGGCATTCATCCGCACTAGAAATAGATAGGTCACCGTTAACTGTACCTATTTTCTCATCCAACCAGGTTTCTGTTTCTGATTCAAGCGTGCTGCTCAGACCTACAATTGTATCATCTACTTCTGTCTTGTCGTCCACAGCAAGGAGTTCGGCATGTTTACTCTTAATCTTCCAATGCCCGTTTTCTTTTTGAAAAACTACTGAAATTTTACCGAGGGAAAGTCCATTACAACCAGGCTGGATGATCGTCACCCCATTTAATTCACTAGCAATGGAGCGATGCTGATGTCCGGTTATTAGTACGTCTAAGCCTTCTACCTCTGTACATATAGCGTAAGCTTGATTCTCTCCAGTTAGTCTCTCAACAGGTTCTCCACTAAGTAGATCGCGCTCGAACCCGCCATGATAAGCTACAACGAGCAAATCAGGCTGCTCTTCTTCTCGTATAGTGGCACACCATAGCTTTACAGTCTCTAATGCATCCTTGAATTGAAGTCCTTCAATATGAACAGGATTCTCCCAGTGGGGAATGTAATGTGTGGTAACCCCAAGAATGGCCACTTTGATTGTATGGTCTACCCATTGGATGATATAAGGTTTACCAAATGCCGGTTTACATGTCGTTTGATCTATAATTCCAGCGGATAACCAAGGGAATTTGGAATCTTGAATGGCTTTATTGAGTAGTGGCTTACCAAAATTAAATTCATGGTTGCCAATAATTGCGGCGTCATATTCCAATTCGTTCAGTGCAGCGATCCCTGGATTTAATTCATTACTGTACTGTGTGGCTGCATAATAAGCTAGCGGTGTACCTTGAATAAGATCACCGTTATCCAGAAGAATCAGTTCCGGACAATGGGCTCTTTCTTGTTTAATCAGGCTAGCAATGTTTGCTAAGCCTTTTTGTTGTTTCTCACCCGTACGGTAATCAATGGGACTTAAATGCCCATGGAGATCACTTGTTATGAGGATTTCACAGGTTAAGTTATTGTCTTTATTCATGGGTAGCCTCCTACGGATAATAAGTTCAGACCCCATTCTATCAGATAATTTGGAAACTTTAAGAGATTAGAATAAATTTTACATTTATTTGATAATTAGATGCTCTAGATTTAATACAAAATATTTATAGTCTAGAAGTACTAAAAAAAAAAGAACACAGTGGAGGTCTTTCGTTTGAAAAAAATAAGTAAGTTCGTATTGCCGCTAATGATGTCTATTACATTGCTTAGTGGTTGTGGTGCTAATAACACTACTAATACTGCAAACCAAGGATCGACAGATGCAACAAATGCACCGAAGGAAACGGCAGCTCCTGTAGCAGAGGGTTATGTTCCAGAGAAGCTTACCGTACAATTTGTCCCTTCTCAAAATGCAGATACGCTCGAAGCTAAAGCGAAACCACTTGAAAAATTACTGGGTGACAAACTTGGTATTCCTGTAGAAGTAAGTGTCTCTACTGATTACAACACCGTTATTGAAGCTATGGCTTCTAAAAAAGTAGATGTAGGTTTCCTTCCTCCAACTGCTTATGTGTTAGCAAAAGAAAAAGGGGCCGCTGAAGTTATTCTTCAAGCTCAACGTTTTGGTGTAAATGATGAAACTGGCGCTCCAACAGATGAATTAGCTGATTTCTATAAATCCATGATTATCGTTAAGAAAGATTCTGCCATCCAATCCGTGGCCGATTTGAAAGGCAAAAAAATCGCCTATCAAAACGTTACATCCTCTGCAGGTTTTGTATGGCCGGCAGCAACACTAATGGATGCAGGACTTGATCCGTTGAAGGATGTACAAGCCATTACAGTTAAGGGGCATGACCAAGGCGTACTCGCTGTACTGAACGGTGACGTAGACGCAGCAGCTATTTTCCAAGATGCCCGGAATATTGTTATTAAAGATTATCCGAAAGTATTTGAAGATACCCGTGTTCTTGCCTTTACGGATAAAATCCCTAATGATACGATTTCGGTCCGTTCAGATATGAATAAGGAATGGATGGAGAAAATTCAGCAGGCATTCATTGATATCGCAGCTGACACAGAAGGACATGCAATTGTTAAAGAAATTTATTCTCATGAAGGTTATGTGAAGTCACAAGATAGCAACTTTGACATTGTTCGTGAATACAACAATAAAGTAAAAACTGAGTAGTCCAAGCCGTTCAAGGATACAACGATGTTGGTGTATAACAGGCATTAAGGATAGCCAGCTCCGGATTCCCCCCCGGATCTGGCTATCTCTTTCTCTTTTATACGATTATACGAAAACACACAAAGGAATGATTTCATGATAAAGCTTCAGAATGTATCCAAGACTTATCTAAACGGAACGAAAGGCTTGAACAACATTAACCTGACTATTCCAGCTGGAGAATTTGTAGCTATTGTTGGCCTTTCTGGAGCAGGGAAGTCAACCTTGCTGCGTTCCATTAACCGGCTTCATGATATTTCGGAAGGCGATATTCTTATAAATGGGCAGTCCATCACGAATGCGAAGGGAAGCCAGCTACGAATGATCCGCAGGAATATCGGAATGATCTTTCAAAGTTTCAACTTAGTGAAACGTACGACTGTGCTTCGTAATGTATTGGCAGGACGGGTGGGCTATCATTCTACCATACGGACGATACTCGGTAAATTTCCACAAAAGGATATTGATTTAGCCTTCGAGTCGCTTGATCGGGTCAATATTGCTGAGAAGGCCTACACCCGTGCAGATCAGCTATCCGGTGGCCAGCAGCAGCGCGTGGCTATTGCTCGTGTTCTTGCACAGGAGGCGCAAATTATCCTCGCAGATGAACCTGTCGCTTCACTGGATCCGCTCACGACCAAGCAGGTTATGGATGATTTGAAAAAGATTAATGTGGAGCTTGGGATTACGACCATCGTGAATTTGCACTTTATCGATCTGGCTAGAGAATACGCTACCCGGATTATCGGGCTCCGGGCGGGAGAAGTTGTCTTCGATGGGCCTGTATCGGAGGCAACCGATGAGAAGTTCGCTGAGATTTACGGCAGACCGATTCATCAGGACGAGTTGTTAGGTGAGCCTGTAATCGGAGGCATGTGAGATGAGTGTGAATGCAGAGAAGCTACATCCCAAACCGCCAAGGAAGATCAAGCATTATTTTACAGCCATTATATTAATAGTATTACTGTGGAGAAGTGCGATCTTGACCGATTCATCCTTCGGAGAGCTGATCTCCGGTCTGCCGAATATGCTTGATTTGCTTAAGGAAATGTTCCCTCCAAACTGGGGTTATTTTGACAATATTATAGATGCGATGCTGGAGACGATTCGGATGGCATTAGTCGGTACAACGTTCGGTGCCATTCTTGCTGTTCCTGTTGCACTGCTGTGTGCAAGCAATATTACGCAAAGCCGATGGCTTCATTATCCGGTGCGTATGCTGCTAAATCTGATCCGTACCATTCCCGATCTGCTGCTGGCTTCCATCTTTGTCGCCATTTTCGGTCTTGGTGCGCTCCCGGGGATCTTTGCTTTGTCGGTATTTTCGCTGGGCCTGATCGCCAAACTTACCTATGAAGCGTTGGAGACGATTGAGCAGGGACCATTGGAAGCCATGACTTCAGTCGGAGCGAATAAGATTCAACGAATTATGTTCGGAGTTATACCGCAAGTACAGGCTCATTTCATGTCATATGTGCTGTATGCCTTTGAGATCAATGTCCGTGCTGCAGCAGTTTTGGGTTTGGTAGGAGCGGGTGGAATCGGCCATTACTATGAAGTGACATTAGGTTTCTTGGAATACGATAAGACTTGTACGATCATCTTGTTTACATTAGCAGTAGTATTGATTATTGACTATGTAAGCACTAAGCTGCGGGAGAAATTAATATGAGTAAATCATGGAATACCCTTGTCCCCAAACCTCGTAAAAACCGCTTCCGCTGGCTGATTTATGTGGCATTAGCGGCTGTGTATATTTGGGCTTTTTCGGGAGTGCCTTTTAATGGATTTAAAGAAACCGCCGGGATCATTACTAAGGCAATCTTTGCCGGGATTTTCTCACCTGACTGGGCCTTCGTATATTTACCGGATGGGGAGGATCTGCTTCGGGGATTGCTCGAGACGTTAGCGATTTCAGTCTTAGGAACTTTTATCTCGACCTTCTTATGTATTCCTTTTGCATTTTGGGCTGCAGTCAATATGAGTAAGGGCAAGGCAATTTCGGGTTCCGGTAAGCTGGTGTTAAGCTTTATACGAACATTCCCTGAGATCATTATGGCTTTGCTGTTCATCAAGGCTGTTGGGCCAGGTTCATTTGCGGGAGTACTGGCTCTGGGACTGCATTCCGTGGGGATGCTCGGCAAATTGTTCGCGGATGAGATTGAGAATATTGATAACGGTCCACTTGAAGCTTTAATCTCTTCTGGCGCCAGCCGCATGCAGGTGTTATGGTTTGCTGTTGTGCCACAGGTATTGCCAGGATTTCTATCCTACACTTTATACAGGTTCGAAATTAATGTTCGCTCGGCTACGATTCTGGGTGTGATTGGGGCAGGTGGAATTGGTACACCGTTAATCTTCGCACTTAGTTCACGCAATTGGGACCGTGTCGGGATCATATTATTAGGCATCATTGTGATGATTACGATTATTGATTTAATTTCCGGCATGATTCGGAAGAAGCTGGTGTAACTGAATTACATCATTATAGGTTAGACAAAGAACAAAGACCTCCTTAGGGTATGAATCATACCTATGGGAGGTTTTTTATGATTAGCGTATCATTAGGAAAAGCTATATAGAAGTAATAATACTTTTTGTGTTAACATATGTTGGTCTATCTGATTTGTATTAAAGGAGTTGAAAGTTTGGAAACTGCGCTTATAGGCAGCTTTGTATCTGCGATGGCTACGGTTCTTGGAGCATTTCCGATCTTGTTTGTGAAGAGGTTATCTGAGAAATGGAAGGACGTACTCGTTGCTTTTACTGCAGGTATAATGGTATCCGCTTCTACATTCGGACTCATGCCGCAAGCGATTAGAGAATCGGGCATACTCGCTTTAACCTTGGGTCTGATTACAGGAGTACTACTGCTTGATTTAATTGAAAATAACATCCCGCATATTGATGTGGAGAATAAACCCGGATATACGAATATGGATTCGAAGGCGCTACTCGTTTTGATCGCGCTGTTTATTCATAACATTCCAGAAGGCCTCAGTACGGGATTCAGTTATGCCAGTGAGCAGACGAGTCTGGGTCCTACCGTGGCCATAGCGATTGGTGCGCAAAATATGCCAGAAGGATTGATTCTTGCAGTCTTCCTGATGAACTCTAGAACAAGCAAGCTAAAAGCTTTGGGCATTGTTACACTTACCGGCCTAATGGAGATGGTGTCTGCGGTTGTCGGGTATTTTACTGCCAGTTATCTACAGAATATTGTGGGCTATGGCCTTGCCTTTGCGGCAGGGGCTATGTTGTTCATCGTGTACAAGGAACTGATTCCGGAGAGTCATGGTCATGGTTATGAACGGCCTTCGACGTATTCGTTTATATTCGGATTGTTGATTATGGTGTATATTACGCAGATATTTGGGTGAGCAGGAAAAAGAAGACCAATGAAGTGCCAGCGCAGCTTAAGCTGCCTGACCTCATTGGTCTTTTTTCTGATTAACAATTATCCTCGCAAAATCGTCTCGATTTGTTCCAGCTCTTCTGCGCTTAGCTCCGGTGCATTCAAGGAAGCAACAGCATCTTCAATCTGGCTCACTTTACTAGCGCCGATCAAAGCTGAAGTGACTTTGCCTCCGCGAAGTACCCAAGATAACGCTAGCTGAGACATTTTTTGTCCACGTGCTGCTGCAATCTCGTTCAGTTTGCGAACTTTGCCGATAGCCTCTTCAGTGATAGCGTTCTCGGACAGGAATACACTTGGTCCAGCAGCGCGAGAATCAGGAGCGATTCCGTTCAGATAACGGTCGGTCAAAATGCCTCCTTGTAGTGGGGAGAACACAATCGAACCGATACCTTCCTCAGCTAATACATCCTGCAAGCCGTCTTCAATCCAGCGGGACATCATGGAGTAGTTTGGTTGATGAATTAGGCACGGCGTTCCAAGGCGACGCAGAATTTGTGCTGCTTCGCGTGTCTGTTCAGGTCCGTAATTCGAAATCCCTACATACAGCGCTTTACCTTGGCGAACAATGAGATCCAGTGCAGCCATAGTTTCTTCTAGCGGTGTGTTCGGATCTGGACGGTGGTGATAGAAAATATCTACATAATCAAGTCCCATACGTTTCAAGCTTTGATCTAGGCTGGAGACGAGATATTTCTTGGAGCCCCATTCGCCATAAGGACCGGCCCACATATAATATCCGGCCTTAGTAGAGATGACCATTTCATCGCGATAAGGAGCCAGATCCTTCTTAAGCATTTGACCAAAGTTTTCTTCTGCGGAGCCTGCTGGGGGACCGTAGTTATTAGCGAGATCAAAATGAGTGATTCCAAGATCGAAAGCTCTTCTTGCCATGGCGCGACCATTCTCAAATAAGTCGTTGCCGCCAAAGTTATGCCATAGCCCAAGCGAGATCGCCGGAAGGAGTAGACCGCTTTTTCCAGTGCGGTTATATTTCATATTGTCATATCTGGTAGCGCTTGCGTTATACATCATTAGTTCCTCCTAAAAAGACTTATTTCTAATTACGTTACGTCCTTATTGTAGCGAAAGATCTCGGACAAACGTATGTCAGCAAGGAAGGAGTTTATAGTACAATGTCATTTTCGAGATGCCGCAAACGGTATTCTTTTGGAGAACAACCTTTCACCTTCTTGAACATTCGCGAAAAGAGTAAGGGGTCCTGATAACCGACGGAACGCGAAATTTCACCGATGGTACAAAGGGTCTCTGTCAGAAGCTCGCAGGCTTTGGCGACTCGGTAATTCAATAAATACTGCTGCGGTGGCATACCAATGGTCCGTTTGAACAAGGAAGATAAATATTTACGATCCAGCTTGAGTGAAGAAGACAACATCTCCACCGAAATGTTTTCACAATAATGCGTATGTAAAAAGTGCAGACTTTGTTCGACGTAAATACTCTTTTGACGTGGTAACGGAAGTACATCCGGAATAGCTGGCACCATTTGAAGCAAAAGAGAGAGAAAATCATACATAATAGCTTTTAGTGGCAGGTCAAGACAATTTGAAGCGTCGGCTGCTTCCGTCAGGCGCTCGTAGAGATTAGGCATAAGCTGCTCATCCATCGGGAAGATGGGCTGCTCAGGCGACAAGGACGTTTTGGATAAAATATAACCCACTTGTTCTCCGGTAAAAGCTACCCAAGAATAGGTCCAGGGGTTCGATAGGTCAGCAATATAAGAAGTAACGATATGAGGGTAGGTAAGAAAGGCTTGTCC
>RCUU01001193.1_pt1 | contig 12833 bp, 11 predicted proteins | sample 2166211 | NCBI WGS metagenome assembly RCUU01 (sample SAMN09932620, study PRJNA488358) | compost metagenome | feature: garden; material: soil; isolation source: compost soil in phenylacetic acid-enriched culture | place: Germany: Experimental Botanical Garden Goettingen | collected 2016-01-27
AGATCATGGGCCTGGAGCACCGCGACGGCATGGACACCGCCAGCCTGCGCGGGCGTGGCAACCTGGGCGTGAAAGACTTGGAACTGGCCGCCGAATACGTAACCCAGCACCGCACTGGCGGGCGCGAGAACGCCTGGTACCTGGAAGGCAACTGGACCTTTTCCGAACTGCCCTGGACGCCCACCGCCACCTACCGCTACAGCCGCTTCTCGAAAGACTTCGACCCCTTGTTCTATGGCCTGAGCCGTGGCTACGGCACCTGGTTCCAGGGCGAGGTGGCGGCCAACTATGCCGGGCCGTTCAACAGCAACACGCAAGTGCATCATGTGGGCTTGAAAGCCAAGCCGCGCGACAATCTGACCGTGGGTGCGCTGTATTTCGACTTCGCAACCCTCGAGACCGATCAGGGCGACCTGGGCGGGCGCGAGCTGGACCTGTATGTGGAGTGGATGGTCAATGACCACCTGCTGATCAGCCCGCTGGTAGGCTTCTACACCCCGGACCGCAGCGCCGATAATGGCGGAACGCAGCTGGGAAGCCGCGACACCGGGGCCTATATGCAGCTGATAGTCGGGACATTCTTCTAACGGCCCGCGGCAGTCTTGGCGACGCAGACTGCCCAAGCCCGATGCCGGCAGGCGGCCGTTGCAGCGCGCCGTCAACGCACCCCCGGCAATCCCTGAAAACTCGGCAGAATGCTCATGCACCCCGGAATATGCCTGCACGCCTTGGCCCCCTGCGACTCCGGCGGGGCCGAGGCCAGCAGTGTCAGGCCGATGATCAGCACCACCAGCAACGGCACACAATAGGCAAGAACGCTCTGTATCTTCATGACCAACCCCCGAATCAACCGCCCCGCCAGGTCACCTGGCGGGGCGTGTGCCTGTCAGCGTTCGTCCACGGTGACGATTTCACGCCGCTCGGCCATGCTCGCCGGCACCAGGTCTTCGTCGGTGAAGAACTGCTCGTACCACTCGCGCAGCTGGTACACCGGGCCGTCGTTCTCGGCCAGCACCGGCTTGTCGATACGGACCTTGTGCTTCCAGATGTCGACGTCCTGGTAGAACGAGGTGCGGTTGCCCTGCACGTACGCTTTGGCGATCTCCTGGTTCTGCTCCTCGCTCCAGCCCGGCACGCGCTTGACCATGCAACCAAAACGCAGCTCGAAACTGTTCGGCGTGACCGGCACATGGCTGTTGAGCAGGATCGCGTGCACCCGCACGTCGCCGAACATCGAGCTGAGCTCGGTGAAGTGGGTGGCTGGCCCGTAGTAGGCCGACGGCGCGATCAGGTCGCCCCCCAGGCGTTCGGAGTCGCCGTGGAAGATCTGCCGGCCGATGTGGCCTTCGAAGACGTTGGCGAAGTACTTGGTCGGCGTGCCGTGCACCGGCCCGAAGTGCTGGGCATCGACCAGGTTGTCGACCAGCTCGCGGGGGTTGGTCTCGATCAGCATGGTGTCGATGTTCCAGTCATGGATCCATGCCGGGTCATCCATTTCCGGCAGGTGCGGGATGACCACGCCCTCCTTCGGTGGGCGCCCCTCGGGGTTGTTCCAGACGAACAGCAGGTTGTTCTCCTCGCACGTCAGCCAGCTACGGGTCTTGGCCTTAGGCGGGATGCGCTTGCAGTACGGGATCTCCACGCATTTGCCGCGGGTGTCGTACTTCCAGTGGTGGAACGGGCACACCACGGTGTCGTTCTCCAGGGTGCCCTGGGACAGGTCGGCGCCCATGTGCGGGCAGAACGCGTCCAGAATGCTGATCGCCCCTGCGCTGTTGGCGAACGCCACCAGGCGGGTGCCGAACGCATTGAGGGAATGCAGCTTGCCATCACGGTAGTCGTCGGCCGCGCCCAGGCAATGCCAGCCCCTGGCGTAACGATGGGGCTGCTGGACGCTTTCGATGGAGAGTTCGGCGAGTTTGGTCATGTTGTTGTTATTCCTGTGTTGGATACGCCAGTCGCGGGCAATACCCCTGCTGTTCAAGGGTGAATACCTGACGAGCATCTTTGAGCAGTCGAGCCGGGCCCTCATCCTCCAATCGGACTAGACCGGTAGTGGATTCGACGGGGCCCGGCGCCTGTCACTGGCCAAAGCGCCGCGCCGCCTCCGGGCCGAAGTCGCGCGGGCTGAAGCCCGGGCGGTTGAGCTGGTAGCCGTTGCGCTGCTCGTTGATCAGGTTGAACGCCAGGTAGCTGCCGGCATTGAGGTCGTGGTAAAGCCCCACGCCGGCCTGCGGGCCCTGGGTTTCGTAGGCGTAGAAGTAGTTGACCATCGACGTGCGCCACAGCTCGCCACGGTTGTCGTAGTTGTCGGCGAGCATCGGGAACCAGGTGTCCTCGTCGATGTACAGCTTGCGCTTGCCGTACAGGTGGCGATAACCCGGTTTCAGGGTGCCTTCCAGCTCCCACACGCGGTGGCGCTCGTAGCGCATCGCCTCGGGGTTGATGTGCCCTGGGGTGAGCAGGTTGGCGTATTTGAGATCAGGGGCGTGGACCCGGTAGGCGTTATAGGGGATGTACATTTCCCGCTTGCCGACGATCTTCCAGTCGTAGCGCTGGCCCGAGCCGTTGAACAGCCGGACCTCGTCGACGGTGATCGAGCCACCGCTGCCAGGGAACGACATGTCGAACCCGTACCCAGGCGACTGCCGTACGCGGCGGGTGCCCGGGTCGTAACGCCAGGCCTGGCGCGGCTCGGTCTTGTCGTTCCAGAACTCGGTACCGGTGTTGATCTCGCCCTTGTCACGCTGCGGCAGCAAGGTTTCGTTGAGGTAGAACGCCGAGTTGCCGACCGTGTCGCCGATCTTGCCCGGTTCCAGTGCAGGTGCCAGGTTGCGCGAATGCACCCGGCCCCAGTTGATGTTGCCGTCCTTGAGCACGTAGGCGTTGTCGGAGATGTATTCCTCGGTCCAGGCGCGCAGGGTGAAGGTCGAGGCGTTCTTCAACAGTTCCAGGCCACTGCGCGGTACCGGGAACGGCGTGCCGCCGGTCTTGCCGACCACGCCCTCGCCGTCGTCCACCAGCCGCGCGAGCTTGGCATTTTCGCGGGTGGCCTGGCACACCGAGTCGTTGAAGCGAAAATCCCGATGGCTGGGGTAGATCGGCATCTTGAACGTGGTCGGGTACAGCTTGAACAGTGCCTTCTGCCCATCGGACAACGCATCGGCGTACTGCGCGAGGTTGTCGGCGGTAATCACGAACAGCGGCTTTTCATCCGGGTACGGATCGACCGGATGGTGGCCGGTGCCCTTGAACGTGACCTGCGGCGGCGCGCCCAGCCATTGGCCGGTGAACGGTGGAATGCTGCCGTCGGCGTTACCCGTGGGGTCGGCGCCCAGGCAGGTCAGGTCCTTGCCCAGGCGCTCGACATCCTCCGCAGCGGCCTGGGCAGCACTGGACAACGTGCCCCCCAGCAACAGCGCCAGGGCGAGGACGCACGGGGCCGGGCCACGGCCGGCCGGTTTACTGTCGGTCATTGTTGTTCTCCTTGGTTACCGAGAGTGGTGGCCCAGTATCGGCAGGCCCTCGTACCGGGAGCATCGTCCGCTCGGACTAACGCGCGATCAGCTCGGCGGAAACGGCGCTGGTGCCCGCCACGCGCGGCCGCACCGGGTTGAACCAGGCCGCCAGTGCCGGCAGCAGGAAAATCGCGCCGAACACGTTCACCAGGAACATGAACGCCAGCAGTATCCCCATGTCGGCCTGCAGCTTCAGCGGCGCGAACGCCCAGGTGCCAACGCCGATCGCCATGGTCACGGCGGTGAACACCGCCGCCGTGCCACGCTGGCACATGGCGCGGTAGAACGCCGTGCGCAGGTCCTGGCCGTCGTCCATTTCGTGCTGGATACGCTCGTAGAGGTAGATCCCGTAATCCACCCCGACCCCGACCCCAAGCGCCATCACCGGCAACGTGGCGACCTTCAGGCCGATGCCGAGCACCGCCATCAGTGCGTTGCACAGGATCGCCACGATGCCCAGCGGCACGACGATGCACAGCACCGCGCGCAGCGAGCGGAAGGTCAGCAGGCAGAACAGCGCCACCGAGCTGAACAGCGCGACCAGCATCCACACTTCGGCCTGCTTGACCGCCTCGTTGGACGCCGCCATCACCCCGACGTTGCCGCCCGCCAGGTGGAACGACACCTCGGGCACCTGGAGCGTGGCGATGATGCGCTGTGCCTCGCTGACCACGTGGGCCACCGTGGCGCCCTCGTGGTCGTTGAGAAACACCAGGATCTGCATGCGCCGGCAACCGTCGGTGACCAGGCCAGCGTCCGGCGTATAGGCCATGGCGCCTTGCTGCAGCCCTCGCGACGACCCCGGAATCGCCGCCCAGCGCGGGTTGCCTTCGTTGTTGCCGGCGATCATTTCCTTGCCCATGCCGGCCACGCTCTGCACCGATTGCACGCCGGCGACATTGCGCATCTGGAAGTCGAACGCTTCGACCGTGCGCATCACCACCGGCGCCAGGCACGCTTCGTCGATGCCGTGGGTCTGCACGAACACCGCCAGCACATCCAGGCCAATGGCGTAGCTGCCGACAATCCGCTGGTTGTCCTGGTTGTAGCGCGAATCGGCACGCAGTTCCGGTGCACCAGGGCCGATATCACCCACCGCCAGTTCGCGTGCCTTGAACACGCCTACGCCCAGCAGTAACAGGCTGAGGGCGAACACCAGCAACGCCGGGCGCGGCTCGGCCAGCGCCGACAGCTGCCACCACAATGGATGGCGCGCGGCCTCCACGGCCGGGCTGGGGGCGCTCGAAGGCCGCACCGGCAGGTACGACAGCACCAGTGGCAGCAGCATCTTGTTGGTGACGATCATCAGCATCACCCCAAGACAGGCCGTGATCCCCAGTTCGTGCACGATGGGAATGTCGATCAGCATGATCACGGCGAAGCCCAGGGCGTTCATCAACAATGCCAACGCGCCCGGGATGAAGATCTTGCAGAACGCCGAGCCGGCGGCCACGCGTGCCGTGGCACCGGCCAGTACCTCCTGTCTCCAGGCGTTGCTCATCTGCACCGCATGGGACACGCCGATGGAGAAAATCAGGAACGGCACCAGCACCGACATCGGGTCGATCCCCAGCCCCAGCAATGGCAACAGGCCGAGCAACCAGACCACCGGCAGCAAAGCCACCAGCAACGCCACCAGGGTCAGGCGCAGTGACCGCGTGTAGGCCCACAGCAGCAACGCCGTGATCAGCAACGCCACCACGAAGAACAGCATGACCGTGTTCAGCCCTTCCACCACATCACCGACCAGTTTGGCGAAGCCGACCACGTTGATCTCGATCTCGGGGCTGTCGTAACGGGCGCGGATTTCCTCAAGGCGCTTGGCGACTTCCACGTACGACACCGGCTGCCCGGTACGCGGGTCGCTGTCCTGCAGGTCGGCGCGCACCAGCGCCGAGCGCTGGTCGTTGGCCAGCAGGCGCCCGTTCTGCCCGGCCCGTTCGGCGTTGCTGCGCACCTTCTGCAGGTCCTCGGGCGTGCCGGCGTACTGCGGCGGCACCACCAGGTCACCGACGAAGCCCTCTTCGGTGACCTCGACGTAGCGCACGTTGGGGGTGAACAGCGAGGTCACGCTGGGGCGGCTGACCCCGGCGATGAAGAACACGTCATCGGTGACCTGTTGCAGCACCTTGAGAAACGCCGGGTTGTAGATGTCCCCTTCGCCCTTCCAGCGCACATTCACCAGCAGCCGGTTGGCGCCGGTGAACACCCGGCTGTAGTCGAGGAAGTTGAGCATGTAGGCATGCCGCACCGGGATCTGTTTGTTGAACCCCGGGTCCAGGCGCACGTGCGTGGCGCTGTAGCCCAGCGCCAGGGTCAGCAGCAGGAACACGCCCAGCCACACGCGGCGGTGTTGCAGCAGCCGTTCGGCGCAGCCTTGCACGCAGCGCTCGCTCCAGCGTCGGGTCATGGTTGCGGCTCCTGCTGCGCGACGGCAACCGTGGGCTCGGCGCCCTGGAACACCCCGCGCTCACCCGCCACCAGCAGGTGACGGGCATTGAGCCCCACCGCCGAGGTCAGGGTGCCCAGGCCGCTGCGCTGGTCGATGCCGAGCAGTTGGCCTTCGCCGTCCAGGCGTATGAGCCGACTGCCCGCGCCGACCAGCACCACCCCAGCCTGCTCGGGCAGGCGTGCATGGCCGTAGATGGGTTGGCTGCTGCCGACGTCGATGCGCTGCCAGGAGTCGCCAAAATCGGCACTGGCGAACACATGCCCGCGCATGCCATAGGCCAGCCAGCGCGAGGGCGACAGGCGTACCACACCGAACAGCGAGCCGTTGTAGAACGCCGGCAACGTCTGCCAATGCTGCCCGCCATCGCTGGAACGCATGACCAGGCCCTGCTCGCCCACCAGTATCTGACGGCCATCGACGCCACCGTCGAGGCCGTTGAAGTGCGCGCCGTCACCGGGCATCTCGCGTGTGCTCCAGTGTTCGCCGGCATCGGTCGACACCAGGAACTTGCCATAGCTGCCATAGGCGATCACCTGCTGGCCATCGGCGCTCCAGACACCGAGCAGCGGCTCGCCCAACCCCGCGTCATGCTGCACTTCCTGCCAATGGTCACCGCCATCGGTTGAACGCAGGATCCAGCCATCATGCCCGACCGCGACCAGCACCTGGGGGCTTAGCGCGACCACGCTGGTGAGCGTGGCGCTGCGCCCGGCGCCGACCTGGCTGGATTGCCAGGTACGCCCGCTGTCGTGACTGGCGAGGATGGTGCCGCGTTCACCGACGGCGATCAGTCGTTCACCGGTGCTCAGCAGGGCGTTGACCTGGACCCGGTCGGGGTGGATCTGGGTCAATGCCAGGGTGCTGGGCTGGCGTGGGGCGAAGGCAAAGGCCACCGCTGCGATGACAATGGCGCTCATGGTGTATCCGATCAGCTGGCGCATGGCGGACTCCAGGGCAGGTGGGGTGGGCATTGGGCAGGCTTCATGGGCTGATCCTCTTGGTTTTGTGCTGGGATCATCCGATTGCGCGGTGGTGGGAGGCATCGTCCAAATGGGGGGTAATGCGCTCCACCCGGTGGGAGCGGGCTTGCCCGCGAAGAATCCAACGCGGTGCCTGGCACCGGCTGCGCCGGTGTTCGCGGGCAAGCCCGCTCCCACCTCCAGCGAACGCCAGCCAGGCACTGGGTAGCGTCACCCTCAAGGCAATTCGAACAACCCCGCCGCGCCCATCCCGCCGCCGATACACATCGCCACCACCACATAGCGCACCCCGCGCCGGCGCCCTTCAAGCAGCGCATGCCCGACCATCCGCGCGCCCGTCATGCCAAACGGATGCCCAATGGCAATCGCCCCGCCGTTGACGTTCAACCGATCCGCCGGGATTTCCAGCGCATCCCGGCAATGCAGCACCTGGCAGGCAAACGCCTCGTTGATCTCCCACAGCCCGATATCCGCCACCCCCAGCCCAAAGCGCTTGAGCAGGCGCGGCACCGCCAGCACCGGCCCGATCCCCATCTCTTGCGGCGCGCAACCGGCCACGGCGATGCCGCGATAGATGCCCAGTGGGGTCAAGCCACGGCGCCGCGCTTCACCACGGCTCATCAGCAAACTCGCCGAGGCACCGTCGGAGAACTGCGAGGCGTTCCCCGCCGTGACGAACTCGCCCTGGCTGATCCACTTGCCGTCCTTCCACACCGGCTTGAGCCCGGCCAGGTCCTCAAGCCGCGTGCCCGGTCGGTTGCACTCGTCGCGATCGACCCGCACCCGCTCATGCCCGGCCGGCTGGCCGTCCTTGTCGAACAGCAGCTTGTCGACTTCCAGCGCGACCAGCTCCTCATCGAACAAGCCGTCACGCTGGGCCGCCGCCGTGCGTAACTGGCTGTGCAGCGAGTATTCATCCTGGGCCGCGCGGCTGATGCCGTAACGGCGCGAAACGATCTCCGCCGTTTCCAGCATCGGAATGTAGGCGTCCGGCATCACCCCGAGCACCGCCTGCGACTGGGCGCGGTAGGTGTTCTTGTGTTTGGTCTGGGTCAGCGACAGCGACTCCACCCCGCCACCGATGGCGATATTCAACTCACCGCTGATGATGCCCTTGGCCGCGATGCCGATGCTCATCAGCCCGGAGGCGCACATGCGGTCCACCGCCATCCCCGGCACGTTGTGGGGCAAGCCACCGGCATAGGCGCTCAGGCGGCCGATGTTGTAGGCCTGGGTGCCCTGCTGCACGGCGGCGCCCATGATCACATCCTCGACGGCCTCGGCCTCGATCCCGGCCCGCTCGACCACGGCGCGCACCACATGCCCGCCGAGCACCGGGGCCTCGGTGTCGTTGAACGATCCACGGAACGACTTGGCCAGCGCGGTTCGGGCGGTGGCGACGATAACGGCTTCATTCAGGTCCATGACAGGCTCACTCGGCAACAGGGTTGAAGGTATAACGGCTGATGGTGTCGACCACGCAGCCTGGGCGTGCTTGGCCCTCGATCTCGACGCTGACCCGCACCACCAGCTGTACGCTGTCGGCCACCGGCTCGGCACGCAGGATCTGGCCGCGGCCGCGCACCCGCGAACCGACCCGCACCGGCGCCGGGAAGCGCACCCGGTCACAGCCGTAGTTGACGCCCATCGCCAGGTTGTCGATGGCCAGCAATTGCGGCAGGAACAGGTTGACCAGCGACTGGGTCAGGTAACCGTGGGCAATACAGGCACCAAACGGCCCGTTCGCGGCCCGCTCGGGGTCGACATGAATCCACTGGTGGTCGCCGGTGGCCTCGGCGAACAGGTCGATGCGCGACTGGCTGATGGTCAGCCACTCACTGCAGCCCAGCTCAAGGCCCTCGGCGGCCAGCAAGGCCTGGGCGCTGCTGAAGGTATGACGCATGGTGTTCTCCTCAGGCTTGCTGTGAACTGACCGACAACACTTCGCCAACCATGTAGGACGCGTAGTCACTGGCCAGGAACATCATCACGTTGGCCACTTCCCAGACCTCGGCCGCACGGCCGAACGCTTCGCGCCCCGCCAGGCTGGCCAGCAGTTCTTCGCTGGAGGCCTTCTTGAGGAAGTCGTGCAGGGCAATCGAGGGCGACACCGCGTTGATCCGCACGCCATGTTCAGCCGCCTCCAGCGCGCTGCAGCGGGTCAGTGCCATCACTCCGGCCTTGGCCGCGGCGTAGTGCGCTTGCTCCTTCTGCGCCCGCCAGCCCAGCACCGAGGCGTTGTTGACGATGGCCCCGGCGCCGCGCCGCTGCATGTGCGGGAGCATGGCGCGGGTCATGCGGAACGTGCCGGTCAGGGTCACGTCGAGCACCCGCGTCCACTCCTGGTCGCTCATTTCGACCACGGCCTTCTGGCCGCCGAGCCCGGCGTTGTTGATCAGCACATCGACGCCGCCAAGCAGACTTTCGGCGCGATCGACCAAGGCCTGGACCTCGGTTTCCACGGTCACATCGCACAGCTGGCCATAAATGGCTTGCAGGCCGGTCTCGGCCTTCAGGCGCTCGATGGCTTCCTCCAGGCGCCGAGGGTGGACATCGGAAATCATCAGCGCGCGACAGCCTTCTTCAGCACTGCGCCGCGCCGCCGAATAGCCGATTCCAGCGCCGGCTGCGGCGGTGATCAGCACGGATTTTCCGGCCAGCAACTGGTGGCCGGGTACATAAGCGGGAGCTTGTTTCACGGGTGTTTCTCCTGAGGTCGTTGATCGAGACGAGGCCTAGCTGCCCCAGACCTTTTGCGGGGCCGGCGCCTGGGCCAGTATTTGCGCCACTGCTGGACCAATCTCCTGCACCTGCCAACGCCCGCCCTTGTCCTGGGTGATGCCGGTGCGCCAGCCATCGCCCAGCGAAATCCGCCCACCCTGGCTCTCGAACACCTGCCCGGTCACCTGCGCCGACTCGACGCTACCCAGCCACACCACCAGCGGCGCGACGTTCTCCGGCGCCCAGGCGTCGAAACTGCCATCGTCCGGCGCCTTGACCACATCGGGCATCGCGCTTTCGGTCATCGCCGTGCGCGCGGCCGGTGCCAGGGCATTGGCGGTAACGCCATAGCGCGCCAGCTCCGCTGCCTGCACCAGGGTCAGCGCGGCAATGCCACCCTTGGCCGCGCAATAGTTGGATTGCCCGATCGAGCCCTGCAGGCCCGCGCCGGAACTGGTATTGATGATGCGCCCGGCCACAGGCGTGCCGGCCTTGGCCAGGTCGCGCCAACGGCGGCCGAGGATGTTCGCCAGGCAGAAGTGCCCTTTGAGGTGCACCTGCATCACCAGGTCCCAGTCTTCTTCCGACAGGCTGACGAACATGCGGTCGCGCAGCACGCCGGCGTTGTTGACCAGCACATGCACCTCGCCAAACGCCGCCAGCGCGGCGTCGACGATGCGCTGGGCACTGGCCAGGGTGGTGATGTCGTCGCTGCTGGCAATCGCCTGGCCGCCACCGGCGCGGATCTCCCCGGCCACGTCCTGCGCCGCGTCGGCGCGAATATCATTGACCACCACGCGGGCACCCTCGGCGGCGAACGCCAGGGCATAGGCGCGGCCCAATCCACCACCGGCACCGGTGATGATCACCGTGCGGCCTTCACATATAGCCATGTCTGACTCCTTCAAATAAAACGTTGTGCGCTACAGGCGCTCGATGATCGTCACGTTGGCCTGGCCACCGCCTTCGCACATGGTCTGCAGGCCGTAACGGCCACCGCTGCATTCCAGTTCGTTGAGCAGCGTGGTCATCAGCCGTGCACCGGTAGCGCCCAGCGGGTGGCCGAGGGCGATGGCGCCACCATTGGCGTTGGTGCGCGCCGGGTCGTAGTCGAGCTCCTTGCTCCAGGCCATGACCACCGAGGCGAAGGCTTCGTTGATCTCCACCCGGTCGATGTCGGCCATGCGCAGGCCGGTACGCTGCAGGGCGCGGCGCGTGGCGGCGATGGGCGCGGTGAGGTGCCAGATGGGGTCGTCACCCAGCACGGTCAGGTGATGGATGCGCGCCCGCGGCGTCAGGTCGTAACGTTTGAGCGCGGCCTCCGACACCACCAGCAGCGCCGCCGAGGCGTCGCAGGTCTGGCTCGACACCGCCGCCGTGATCGACGGGAACTGCGGGTCCACCGGTTGCAGTTCGGCCATTTTCGCGAGCGTGGTCTGGCGCGGCGTCTCGTCCTGAGTCAGGCCGTGGCAACTGACGATCTCGCGGGCGAACCGCCCACTGTCGATGGCCGCCAGCGCCCGTTGGTGGCTGTGCAGGGCGAACGCTTCCATCTGCTCACGGCTGATCTGCCAGTGGTCGGCAATGCGCTGAGCGGCGTAGAACTGGTTGACCGGCTGATCGCCGAAACGCCGGCGCCAGCCTTCACTGCCCGAGAACGGGTCGGCGAAGCCCAGTGGCTGGCCTGCCAGCATCGCCGAGGAAATCGGGATGCGCGTCATGGTCTGCACACCGCCCACGGCGATCACATCCTGGGTACCGCTCATCACCGCCTGGGCGGCGAAGTGCAGCGCCTGTTGCGATGAGCCGCACTGGCGGTCGACGGTGGTACCGGGCACCGACAATGGCAGCCCGGCGGCCAGCCAGCTGGTGCGGGCGATGTCACCGGCCTGGGCGCCAATGGTGTCGACGCAGCCGAAGATCACGTCGTCGTAGTCCTCGGCGGGAATGGCGTTGCGCGCCACCAGCGCCTTGAGCACCTGGGCACCCAGGTCAATCGCATGGACCTCGGCCAACGCGCCCTTGCGCTTGCCGGTGGGGCTGCGCAACGCGTCGACGATATAAGCCTCTGGCATGGTTCAGCCCTCGAAGGTGTGCCCCGGCCCCAGCCGGGTGCCGTCGGCGAACAGGTAGGCGCCGACGCGGGATTTGTGGAAACCGCGGTTGCCCCACGACGCATCCAGCGCCCAGGCCCGCTTCATGAACATCTGCAGATCGACTTCCCAGGTGTATCCCATCGCGCCATGCACCTGGATGCCCTTGCGCGCCGCCAGCCAGCTGGCCTCGCAACAGGCCAGGCGCGCCTGCGAAACCCACACCGAGGCGCCCTGCTCGCCGTGGGCCAGGCCATGGGCGGCGCGGTACAGCACCGGCTTGGCCTGCTCGATCTGCCGGGCCACGTCGGCCAGGTGATGCTTGACCGCCTGGAAGCTGCCGATCGGCTTGCCGAACTGCTTGCGCTGGGCCACGTAGTCCACCGACAGGTCGAGCATGCGCTGGGCCAGACCGAGCAATTGGCCGGCCACCGACAGTGCGCCACGGTCGAGCAGCCGCGCTTGCAGGCGACGGCCCTCCTCGCCGCTGGCCAGCAACGTCTGCGGACTGGGATTCCAGCTCACCTGGCCGAGCCGCCGAGAGGCATCGATACTTGGGTTGGCCTGCACATCCACGGCCTCGCGCGGTACCAGGTGCAGGTCGTCGCCAGCCGTCAGAATCAACACTTCGGCCAGGTGCGCATCGCTGACCAATGGGTTGACCGGATGACTGATGGCCAGCCGCAGGCTGCCCTCGGCGATACGCGGCAACAAGCTGGCGCGGGCCGGATGGGCCGGGTCGAGGCTGGCCAGCAGGCCGGCAGCCACATAAGCGGTATCGGCCAGCGAATCGGGGATGGCGTAGTAGCCCAGTTCCTGGGTCATCAACGCCCAGGCCACATCATCCATGCCCAGCCCGCCTTCGGCTTCGGGCACCGACAGTGCGGTGAGGCCCTGGGCGGCGATACGGTTGCGCAAGTCGGGCGAGCGGCCGGCGTCGGTTTCCCAGATTTCGCGGAGCATCTCCGGCGCGGCCTCGGTCATCAGGAAACGGCTGATGGCTTCGCGAAACGCCAGCTGGTCATCGGTAAAGGTGAAGTCCATGGCCTGGTCCTTACTTGGGCAGGCC
>RCUU01001194.1_pt1 | contig 12821 bp, 18 predicted proteins | sample 2166211 | NCBI WGS metagenome assembly RCUU01 (sample SAMN09932620, study PRJNA488358) | compost metagenome | feature: garden; material: soil; isolation source: compost soil in phenylacetic acid-enriched culture | place: Germany: Experimental Botanical Garden Goettingen | collected 2016-01-27
ACATGTCGACCTGCTCGAACATCTCTGCCATCTGTTGGCACTCATCCTCGGTCACGCCCGGCGCATTGGTCATGGTTTCGAGTGTTTGCTGATAAGAGCGACCAACCTTGACGAAGCCGCTGATACGGCCGCCAAGCATGTTGCACTGGAGCGTGGTCAGCCAATAGAGCGTTTTTAGTTCTGGCCGTTCTGCCGCATCCGGATTGGTGCGAAACCCCGATGCAATGACATACGACTGAGACATGGTGGTGATTTCAGTAGAGATGATCATCGGCTATAGCTTTCATTTACCTGTCGCCGGCTCGGCAACTAGGAGATTGATGAAAAACGAATGGGGTTTGCTGACTCCGGCCCCGCGTGACGGAGTCAGAAGAAGGTGAATTCGATCTTTCCCGCATAGAGCAGGTTTATCCCTGGCCGGTCGATGTGGCCGGGTTCGTCCAGTTCCCAATCCATTGGTTGATCCGGGCGCCCGCCCAACATGATGAAGCAGTTGGGGTCCTTTAGGCCCATCTCCCTGGCGCGACGTTCCAGTTCCTCGGCCCACTCCTCGGCCCAGGAGTATTGTTCGAATCGCTCAAGCAAATTCGAACCTTTGGCTTCCCACCCCGCCTCAAGGAAGTCATGGTCATACCACCAAGTATTTTGGGTCTGCCCAAATTCTGATAGGTAGGCCTGCTCCCTCTCTTCGTCCGTCAACGCCCAGTAATGGGCTTCGGATAAAAGCGCTACCAGGCGCATATCGCTGTCGCAATGTCCAATCCAGAAATGTGAGACATGGTGTTGTTCCCTCAGGACGTAAATTGTCGGCGGCTCGGCACTGGTATCGACCGCGAAGCGTTGCGTGAAGCTCATGCTGTCAGTCAGCCGCAATGTAGTGACAAGGTCGGCGCGCAGTACAAAACCAATATCCACATTGACATCCAGAATACGTCCCTTGAGCCGATATCGGCCGGGAGGAAGCTCATCAGTGATTTCAAAAGTCTCCCGAAGCGACACCGGTCCCCGACGGTCATAGCCGGGCAACATGACATAGAGCTTCAGATTCGGAGCGAAAAGAGAAAATCGTGGTGCCTTGAAAACAAGCTGTGTCTGAGTCATAGCCTACTTCTCACTTCAGAAAGACAAGAGCCTCCAGAAGCTAATGGACTCGGAGTTACTTATTCCGCCGAAAACTCGAAAACGGAATCGGCATATTTCTCCGGAAACGGGAATAGAGCATCAGTCGATCAGCTTGCGATTGCGCAGCAACTGAAGATATTGGACTCCGTCTTCCTCGAAGACCTCCTCACCTTCGAGAATATAGGCGCGCAGCAGATAATCGACACCAACACTCTCATTGCCAAGATCAACCAACGCCTGGCCCAGCCGTAGAAGAACGAAGGGATTGGCGTGTCCATCGGGACAGTTCAAGGCATCCAAGAGATAAGCTTTGGCCTCCTCCAATTGGCCTTCCATCCGATAAGCCTCTCCAAGTGAAGCATTGAGCCACAGACCTGCTTCCCATTTGTTTTTCGGGGATGGAAGCAACGCAAGTGCCTTGCGCCAAACATTCACAGCACCCAATGCATCGCCTGAATCGAGGAGCAGGTTTCCCTGCTCTGACAAGTCGGTCACACGCTCATAGATGTCATCCGGTAACTCTTCAGAATATTCAATCATCGCGGCGCGCCTGCTCTTTCAAGAAAAACTTCAGATATTTAATCTGATCTTCTGCGAATCCGTTTCTTCCATATATCTCATGTATCCTGGCAAACACATAATATGCTCGATCAAGATCGCCAAGCCTATACATTGCCTCACCTTCGAGCATCAAGACATAGTGATCCTCATGATTTGGGTCATCATACATCTGCGCAGTGATCTCGACCCATTTTTTGGTGTTCCCAATGTCGCCAAGCATGGCATAGCTCTGGAGAAAATGCGCCGACATGCTTTGGGGGTAGTAATCCCATTTGGCCTTCGGCTCAGGGATCAGATTCCACCCCACCATACTTGCCTCAATAGCGCCATCGACATTGCCGGCCTTATATAATATTCCAGACGCAATCTGCGCTTCATCGATCTTCTGACGCAAGTCGCTAGGTAACTCTGGCTTTCGGTTCATAGTAAAATCCTGAAGTTATAGTTGCCACTCAAAATTCGCTCTCGTCATCGAAGCGCGCATAATATTCAAGCGTCCGCGCCTGATCGAAATAGGGCGCACCATAATATCCATCATGAAGTTGGCGAGGAAGCTTTGCACGAAGCGGCTTGAGAACCTTGGCGAGCTTGTAGAGCAGTGAAAAATCTTCTCGAGGAGCCTTGGGTATTGGTAGGAATTCACCGTTCAGCAGCAATTTCAAAGCATTTTCATATTTATCCGGAAATCCCTGCTCTTGTGCATATCCGACCATCTTTTTCGGATCAATCGAAAAAGAGCTGGTTTGTGAGGGGGCGTTTTCAATGAACTCCTCCCAGCTGCCGAGAAGCTTCGCCCGGGTGAGCGGTTCCGGGCCAGCTTGAATGCTGAGCCCGCCCTCGTACGGCGTCAGGATAAAGCCCTCAATTACGGGCAGAGCAGCTTGCAGAACCTCCAGCCCGCCAAGAGCGGCAATCTCCTCCACGCCGATGATGGTTATCCAGCTAGGAGGCCGAAGGCCTTCATGCGCATAAATACCTACGGCAATGTTTTGCACTTCAAGTTCGGGCAATGCCCAAGCCACCATATACTCCACGGGCTCGCTACAGAGCCTTTTCATGAGTTCAAATGGTTTTGATAGCCCTATCCCTGCATATCCCCAATAGGGTTTGATACGTACGGCGCAGAAATTGACAAAATCTGGCAGAGACTGGCCCGAGGCTGCAAAAAATCCAAGTGGAAAAACCATCTCAATGCGAGATGTACCGCGCTCTTTCCCCATATTCAGCTCCCAAGATGGGCTATCAAGCGCTGAAATATAAAAGCCTGCCAAATCCTCCTTCTTCCTGCCTGAGTGGATATAAAACTGCATTCCCTCCATTTTATCTTTTGATGCGTACTCTTTCGATAACATCAGCAATACATCATTATCATAGCGTTTCATGCGTTTGCCATGACAAGCCCAATAGTTCATGTATGGCCCGGCCAGTTCCAGATAACGCTGCAGGCATTCAACCACGGCGCGGCGAGAGTTTTCGATATCCTGACGGAAATACACCATGCAAATCTTGATGCAGAGCTGCCACTGGACCTCGCCCGCGATCGCTACGCTAGTTTGTCCAACCCAGTCGATCAACCTCTTGTCTGTGTGCATCATTCATTCCGCCATTAAACAGCACTGACACGAAATCGCTGCCACCTGGCCATACAGAGATAAGGCCACTCTTCCACGGCCAAGCAATTTCACATACCATCCGCGGGAGCCATTCAGTCAAACGTCATAACCTATCCGGCCTGCATGCCGACAACCAAAGCTCAAGCGGTAATTCTTTATCTTCCTGGTGAAGCAGCACTCCGAAGCGGCAACCTTTGTAGCTGAACAAAGTGAGTTCATCGGCCATGCTCTCACACTCAGCAAGTGGAAACCCTTCAAACTCCCATGCGGAAACATTCTCTACCAAAGGCGCCCCACAAATTTCCTTCAAGAGAGACACTGCCTTTTCATATTCATCCTTGAATTCCTTGTAAGTGTATTCCCAAAGCGTTTCACCCTCGCCGCTATTGTCGAATTCCTCCTCATCCTCTGCAAAGAAGACTCCTGAGTATTTCAGAACCTTATGGCATTCTGCTCTATGTGAACCAACAAATTTATTTATGAATCCTTTCAGCTCTTCAGTCAATGACGGCTTGGCTGGAAGCCTGGATGGCCGACAAGCAGAGAGACGAATCTCAAGTGGCTGCCCTTCCCCTTCCTGATAAAGCAAAACCCCAAAGCGACAGTCTTCGTAACTAAACAACGTCAACATACTTGCGAGCTTTTCATTTTCAGAAAGCGTAAACTCCGAAAAAGTAAAACCAAAAACATCTCTAGCAATAGGTGCACCACAGATTCCTTTTAAGCCACCCTTTATTTCTTGATAGCGACGCACAAACTCTGAAAATACAGACGCCTCCTCCGCCTCAGTCAAATAAGATTTTGACTTACCCAGCAAAGTAACAACATCAAATTCATTTGAACCAATAAAATCATCCAAAATTGATTTTAGATCTGCGCCCTGACACATGAAAAACTCCATTCTTCAGATTCGACCCAGCCAGGCATCACTCTATAGACAGCCAATCTAGCACGTATACTTCAAAGTAAATTTGGCCTAAGCGTTGCTATCATTTCATCCAGGTTGGACGGTGTAATTTTCCACCTGTCACTATCTTCAAATTCAAATTGCACATTAACCCTTCGGGTTTTCTTGTTAAACTGGAAAAGGATTTTCTTGAACCCTACTTCATAATCAGCTCTCAAGGCTTCGCGATAGGAGATAACGGAATTTTCTATATCCCGAACCTTAGGAGTAGCCGCGTACCAATCACCACTGTCACTATAGGCATAGCCATAGCACTGAGAGCATCTATCCGGGTCATCGACTGTCACAACCAGTGAGAATTCACTCCATTCCCCTGTAATACCTTCAAGAAAACTGTCAGACCCCAAAACACTTCTTACGATATCACCCATGTAAATCGTATAATCCGACATATGGACCAACCTTTAAATAAATTACGAAATATCTCAAAACACGACTTTGCAATCCGCACGGTTTTAGTAGCAATCAATTGCAAAGCCCCAGTTCCACATTGTTCAAACTTCTCCAAACCAATCCATCCTCACTCTTTTGTATTGCCCGCCATCTGTCACCTCAATGACAACATCATACATATAAGCTTTAGAGCATTGCGCACCGAGAATAGAAGAAACCTCATCCAAAATAGTTTCGCATCCCTGACCGTCCATATAGGATCGATATCGACTGAGCAACTCCGGCGCGGACATGGCAGAACAATATGAAAGTCCGAAGGCAGGTCACCGCTCGCCATCCCTGCCCTCATAACTTTGTGTCACCGGGCCGCACGAACCATACGTGGGAAACCCATTCAACACCTCAGGCGTTCCGAATGCCCTCCAACTTCCGCGCTCGACACCATTCCCCCACCTGTCACCCCAGGCGATCAAACCGGCGATTGCCGTGGCAACAATGAGCATAAGCAAGTATCCAATCACCTTGACTGCGGTTTCCATAATGAGAACCCATATTTTCTTCAGTGGCTTGATGCTTATATTCACACTTACTTGTACGCATCACGACGTAAATCACCGAAGAACTGATTGAAATTGCGCGCGCGGTACAGTGGTTCCAGCTCGCGGTCAAATGTTTGAAAGAGGACGACTTCCGGCTCCTGGTTTGGACCATTTCTCCGGTAGTCAAGACAGAGCATCCAATCAAGACCGTGACTACAGAGGACCACCAGCCACTCGCAATGTGCATGCATTCGGTAGAAACTAAGGGGATATTCATTGTCGTCGAAACCAGACGCTATTTCTGCAAGCGTCTCCAGATACTTCATGCTATAGAGATGCCTGTCGATAATGGCAGACTCCCAACTATGCCGGTGTCTGGAAGGTTTACGAAATAAGGGGACCAGTTCGAAATTCGTATAACCGCCATCCTGATGGCGATACAGTTTTTTCAACAAGGCTGGCAACTGCACGCCCAAACGGTTTTCAGTGGCGCTAATCAGGTCTTCTGACGCAGGTGCGCCGGAGGTGCCGCTTCCAGTGAAGAAGTTCTCTATGCTGGCTACTTCCAGCTCCCAATTTACCCTCTTCCAAGGCATAACGTCCGGATCAGGATCGGGGCCATGGTGATCCTCCAGCGCCGAATTCCAGTATTGGACATCAACCAGTTCCGCGAGAAACCCTTTGACATCGTCAAACACGCGTAGACATCTGCCCCGGTCCGTCAGGACGATCCGAGGTGTTACGGTATGCTTCGCGTCGGAGTAGTCCAGGCATAAGGTTGTAGTCCCTTCATCCATCGCAATTGCGATAAGGCGGCTGTCATCCTCGACTATTGTGGCGAAGGCATCATCTTTGTAATCCTCGCGCAGGCGCAGTTCCGCGAACGAAAAAATCTCTCCGATAGAGAACAGACGCGCACGTGGTATCAGCCAGTCCGCCCTGAGCCAGTTTTCCGGTTCCTGTAGCAAAGCACCTCGTGCCATGCGCACAGCGCCGCCGTCATAGCGCGAATAAAGTTGGCGCAGCCAATCCGGCAAGACGATTTGTAGGCGGGACTCCAATGCCGCGATGGCTTCGGTTGTGGCGGGCAAACGACCAACGTTGATTTCTTCATCCCAGAGCGTATCCAGGCTGGGAGACTTTCCATAAATAAGCCATTGATTCATGAAATCTTGCTCCACTCGTGGTTATTCATAGGCAATCTTGATGCTTCCATCTTGATCATTCGCAATGATGTTCAGCAACTCGATAACACCTATATATTCAATACCGCAATAATCGAGAATCAACTCTTGATTGTCGCCACCTTCACGAACCCATACCTCGAATTCACCATCATGGCCGTTATCATCGGTGTCGCCCAAGTCTCGGAAGGCGCCGCTGTCACATATGGCAATAAAAGGCCACTCCACTTCCAGGAATATTTTTATGCTTATCCTGAATGTAATTGACACGACCAAGCGCTGCTCGTCGTCAAGATAATCTTGAACAGCTGGCTCCTGCTTACCGTTAATCCAAATCGGCCTGAGCGGCCAATTCATTGGAAAATAGCTGAACCAGTCTTCCCAGATCACTGGTTGATCATTGAGCATGCAAGGCTCGACACTGACAAGGCGCACGGACCTGACCAGATCGGCAAATACTTTTCTCGATTGTACGAAAGCAGCTTCTTTATCAATTGCGTCAAGATGCTCATGGAGTGCTTTAGGTGTGTGATGCATATTGACGATCCATCGCAATAGCATAACGACAATATTGCTGTGTACTGCGACAAACTTCCCTTCGAGACGGATATTTCCATTCTCAAGAAGGGATATTGACAAGCGTGCCTGCCTGGCCTGCTCTTTATAAGGACCTGCAAACAGCCCAAGCCTCAGGCAAGCCTGAACGTCCTCCTTGAGCCAGTCCTTAAGTGAATCGAGTGACTCATCGAACTCTGAAGAGTTTTTCCATGCATCAGTATAATCAATTTCCAGGCTAAAGAACTCAATATAAGCCGGGCGCTGCTTTATATTCGAGTGAAATATCCCGCTGTATACTTCGTTCATCTATCTCTCCTGGCAATGGATCATTACTGACCGCACATGTTCGCAATACTTTTCGGTCGCACACGGTGACCAAATTTAGCTATTCGACCATTGGTATAAACATCGCGCGAATCCAGCGGTAATGGTAATCATCCGACTCGTTCCGCATTCGTTCCCAGTGCGAAAAGCGCAGCGCTTCGTCAGATAGGCCGCGAGTTTTCATTATTTCACGCGCCATGGCCTCCACGTATTCATCGTTCTGGCTTTCATCGTCACCGACCTGCCAGAAACAGACTTCCTGATTGGTGAACTCTATCGGGAACTCCATGCTGAATGGCATCGAGTCCCCATATTGCTCATCCCAATTTGCATCCGCTAAACCGTTCCAATGCAACGAAAAAGCATTGGCTTGCCGACGCCCCAGACGCAATTCCGTTTTTGGCAATTCTAAGTGCGCGCATAGATAGAGAAATGGCGCGTCGTCTTCATCATCGTCAGTCTCAAGATCAAAGCAGAGGCGGACTCCCTCCAGCTTTCGCCAATCATCGATATTTATTGGCAGAGACCAGTAAAAGCGTGGACTCAGTATTTGAGATATCTGTTCATCACCAAATAATTTCCCCTCGCCCTTCACCTCCAGGTACCAACTGTTGGCGCAGCCTGTACCATCATATTCAACAGCACCATTGAGATGACCTGTGAGTTCGGCGTAATCAATGGAAAACTCAAGATCTTTCAAGCGGAGAACTCTAGTCATTTACAGGCACCTTTAGGCATATAGAAATCTTGACACAGAAAACTTTAAAAGAATCCGCCATGCAACACTACAAGCTATCAATCATTATATTTCTGCATTTCTCTCAGCTCACGCGTCAACTCCCGGATGACTTCCGTGTTTTCACGCGCAGCCTCTATGCTTTCCTTGACAAGACCTGAATATTTCTTGGTCATCAAATAATTCGAGACAATGTAAAGTAAAATAAATAGCCCCAATGGCAACCATGCCAAAAGCGATTCCGTCATGTACCTTCCTCCAACTCCGAATAGTCGAAAACAATTTCACGAAACTTCAACAACCTTGCTTGGCAAGAAGGCTGCAAAGGCAAGTAGGATGACATTCACTCCTGGGATAAGTAGCGACAAGGCGATCCAGGGAGACCGGCCACTGTCGCGCATGCGCTTGATAAATAATATGACACCTCCCCAGATTATGAAGACCATTGGGATCAGGCGAAAACCACCGAGACCGCGCTCAAGAAGGTACATCTGGAAATTTGTCGCAATGAACAAAATAAAGAAAAGCGCGAACAGAATACCTAGTGCAATGACATAGGGTAAGCGTCCCACCCTACCCTTCGGATTTATAAATAGGCCAATAACACTCATAATAAACTCCATCAAATCAGTTGTTAACCGGCGGGTAATATTTATGAACTATCAGCATGCCCAATCAAAGCACATATTCTGAAAATCGAGCTGAGCGATACCACGGCCAAAGTTGTAGCCTCCGAATGCTTCATCAAACTCGATATAGTACGACCCGAAACCATCGGGAATACCCTTCGCCGGATACATGGTTCCCCCAATGTGATCTGGCTTGTGATCTTTGGCCCAGTCATGCACACGGTAGTGCTCGACATCTATGATGTCGTCCTGCCAATAGAATGGCTGCAAATAAGAATCCGCACTCGGTACCGAGTCGCCGTAGTATTCTCGCGGCACTTTTCCAACATTTGGGTCCCTGGCGCGGGGTGTCCAGCGAATGGATCGGTTGAAAGCCAGATCCCCTTCCGCTTCAGTTAACCGACCCAAACTTGAATAGGGGTTGGCCCTTGAGTAGGCCCAGGCGGCCCCTTTACTGAGCCATGCAGGCTCAGGTACGCGAAAACTCTGTTTCTGATATGGATTGCAGTATGTTCGTGGAGGTCTGCAGAACGGTCCTTCGAACTCCGCTTGCGTCAACAGGATGATTGCATAGGGGTCGTCCGGCCAGGCAAGGTCGGTCAGGCGAAATAGTCGCGGATGTTCGGTACGGGCGCCTCCCTCAAAGCCAAGGGAATCTGGACCGGCAGAGGGAGACTTCTGCTCCATGGCAGTGCAAATGGCATGGAGCTCAGAATGGTCCGGGGCGACGCTGAAAAAGCTCAAGGCAACGATATCTGGCCCATGGCAACGATAGTCTTCTGGCAACAGCACAGTGAACCCATGCATCAACGGGTAACCATTGTTCGGGTTCAGCGGCCATTGTTCAGGTGAGATGCCAGGCGGCAGGCCGAAACACCAACCATGGCCACGGCATCCATCTTCGTGCACAGATTGGTCAAGAGTATCGATGTCGTATGCCCGACGCGGGGTGAGAGCCGCTACCGGGGTGGTTCTTGTGAAGCCTGGCTCTGCCATCGTATTGACTCCTGAACTCTTGTTTGCAGGCGTCGAGAAAGACTTGTGACCAAATCAAGTGATATCTGGGAGAGGCCGATGGGTCATGGCAGCCCAAGCCAATCTCGCCAGACACGTGCGGCCTCGCTGCTATCGTCAAGGCGGCGGCTGAATGGCTGGGCAGCTTCTGGATGTTCCAGCAGGTAGCGCTGCTCCCGGTCGCCAGGCTCTTTGGTTCTTCCGGAAAAGATCGGCTCGATTTCGTTGAAGCCGGGAAAACCCAAACGGCTTTGAATAAGCATGAAGTCCATCAGGTCGTGCTCGATGAACCCGCCAAGATCGACTCCGTCATGTTGAAGCCAGAGCAGACGACCTTTTTCATCTTCCGAATCAATCGCCATGACATTGCCGCTACCGTCCGTGCACAGAGGGAAGCCGCGCTCCCACCATTGCGCCAAGAGCAAGTAGTGCAGATGCAAATACTCATCGGGACATATGTCTCGATAGTAGGTCGCGCTGTCACGAAAGTTTTTACTCATGGCGCGCGCACTGGCCAGTTCGCTAGCCGTATCACGCAAGGAAAAACTCACCTGGCCACCTATCACCACTGGCTGAGGAGTAGTTGAACTCCAGGGGAAGATTTTCAACTCATGTTGCAGAGGAGGTGGAGGGAGTGTATCGAACTCAAGGATCCTTACGCCTTCGGGCGTGTGTACGTCGCGCCCCGGCATGAACCATAAAATATCGATAGCGGCCGAGAATGTGCCATAGAGCTGGCGCAGTGCCGGCGGTAGAGATTCACCGATCGACTCTTCCACCGCACGAATCTGTGCTTCGCTTGCTGGAGGGGAAATATTCGAGCGGATCGGCGCAGTTGCGCCCCACACGCCGGTAAACCGCCGTTTGCGGGCTGCAAAGCGGAAAACTTCGATATTTCGGCGAATTTCAGATGCTATATCTTGGAAATCATTGACCATCGCAAATGGTTGCCTCTGGCCGAAGTTAGTAAAAAATCCGGGCCATCCAGACCCGGCAAATAGAACATGATGCGGGTCAGATGCCCCGCATCAAATTCAGAGACGTGGCCATGATCACCCTATATTCCCTGGGCACATGACTCTGGCCATCACATCTTCTTCGGAGCCAGAAGTTTATTTACAGAACTCGGGAAGTAGGCAACCTGCAGCGGGTATTCCTGCCCCAGAAGCCTACCTTGCCCGTACCAGGTAATTCCGTTCTGGCGCAGAACCAGACCCTCGCTGGTGTATTCGAACAAGCTCCCTGTCGAACTGCTGAAGGCAAAGCGTTGACCATCAAGCTGTACCAACGCGTAGTTTGTACCGGCTGGTGGCAATTGGGCTTTGATACGTTCCAGGTAGACAGGGGCAAGGCGCGCAAATAGCTCCACCGTCTGCTTGTGATATTCCGGAACCGTGAGCCCGGGACGGCGTTGCAATTCCGCTGCGATCAGCGCGAAGACCTCGGCATTTACGCGAGCTTCGGCCAACTTGATTGGCAGCAGTTGGCCCAGACGCGCGTTATCGATCTGCAGAACAGGCTCAGCCGGTTTGCTGGCGGAAGTGTTATTGCTTTGGCCGTTGTTGGCACCACTTGCGGGGGCAGATGGCGGAACAACACTTTGCAGGAACTCCCCAGCATCCACTGTGGTGAGCACTGTGGTAGCCAGATGTGCAGCGCATGCAGTGGCTTGGGATGCCTTATCGCCATTCACCAGAAGCGAGAGTGCGTCCCCCTGCTTCGGCACTTTTGTCACATCGATGTTCCGTTGTGACAGGAAGGCGTTTACCTGCTCCTGTTTGAGCTCGCCACTGGCCAGACCGCATACCTGCTCCATGAGCAGAGGGTTGCGTTGGCCGTTGAAAGTGGGGGATAGCGAAGATACTGCATCCTGGATAATGGGTAGTGCGGGAGTGCTCAGCCAGTTAGGTTGAGAGGGGGCGCTGCTGGCACCCGATGACTGGTTGCCGTTGCAACCGGTCAAAGTCAGCAGTCCGAGGAGAACAGCGGCAAATAGAGGCTTGGTATTCATCTCAAAGTACCTACGAAATTATCAGGCAATTGCCCACACAAACGACCCAAGCCAACGTAAAGCCGGGCTTCCTCCATGTGTGTAAGCGAATCATGTTCAAGAATTGGCTGGACCTGAATCTGGTCCATCTCGGTCAGTCGGTAGTTATCGGCATGAGAGGCGGTGGCAAGCCACCGCCTTCTTGAGAGCTAGTTGACAAGAATGTGGATGCTGGTGCGGCGGTTCGGTGCCAGGCACTCGATTACCGCAGGGGATTTCTTGCCGGGGCACTCAACCAGCGGTTCTGTCGACCCACGGCCGTCGACGCTGATTAATGATGCCGGCACACCCTGCTGGATCAGGTACGACCGCACTGCGTAGGCCCGCTTCCAAGAGAGTTCCATGTTGTGCAAATAGTCCCCAAAACGGTCGGTGTGGCCGACGATACCGATTACCGGTACCGGATCCACTTCATTCAGCTCATTAGCCAGACGACTCAGCTCCTCCCTGCCCTTCGGCCGCAGTTCCGCGCTGTTGAAGCCAAAGGTGGCATCGGCGGAGAGAGTGATGTCCTTGAGCTTCGGTTCTGCCACCTTGGGCTCCGCCACCGGTTCGGGCTCCGCGCAGTTCTCCGGATTGAAGAAGAACGAACGGGCTACCATCTCGGCATCGAACAGAACCTTGTACTGGCACACCTTGTCCGGCTGACCATTGCCCTGGCGGAACTTCAGCACGTAGTCCCATTCGTGCACGCCTGCCAAGCCTTCCGAGTAGTGTGGCGGGCCGATAAGTTCGAAGATTTGACGCTTGGTCATTCCCTCGCGAATCTTGCCCAGGTTTTCCAGGTTCACATAAGTGCCATCGGGGCGGCCCGCGTCTTCGATGGGCAGGAATACAGGGTTATCCGTCTTGCCCTCGCTATCGACATTGCTCACCGTGGTACCGCAAGCAGCCAACATTGCCATGGCGCAACCAGCCAACATGCTCTGGCCAATGGTGCGTGTGATCTTCAACATGATTGCCTCGAAATATTCCAGATCGGTTGGAAGGCCCGGCTCGCGCCGGGCCTTTGCTCAGGAGTGAAGGGTTACCACTGGTAGCCGACACCCACCGACACACCGAAGTCGCCCTGGGTAGTGGTGCTGCCCTGCAGCTTGGTCACCCACTTGCCGTTGTCGGAGATGCGCGATA
>RCUU01001195.1_pt1 | contig 12810 bp, 8 predicted proteins | sample 2166211 | NCBI WGS metagenome assembly RCUU01 (sample SAMN09932620, study PRJNA488358) | compost metagenome | feature: garden; material: soil; isolation source: compost soil in phenylacetic acid-enriched culture | place: Germany: Experimental Botanical Garden Goettingen | collected 2016-01-27
ATGATAGCAGAAGATACAATGAATACGAATGAGAAATATACAGTGGGTAATAACACTTCATTATGTATTCAAAGTGCTGACTTAGAGGGAATTGAAGGTTTTTATAAAAGCATAGTGACAGATGAGCGCGTAAAAGTTATTGCTCCTTTATCTAGTAATGTATTTAGTAAAGCCTATGGTATTATTGAAGACCCATTCGGTATTCAAATTCAATTGATGTTTGATGAAAGATTACATTAACAAAAGCACGTTCATTACGTCTAAAACAACCCTAGTTCACCGTTCAGTTGACCATCAATCAGGAAGTTATCCTGACGTTGGTCAGCTTTTTTTGCATGTATTGTTGCTATTTTTTTATGGAAATCGTTGAATTTTTATGCACAAAGATGTATAGTGATTTTTAATTAACGTTAATTAAGTAAATGAGGGTGTGAAATATCTTGACCAAAAACAAGCTGAAAGAAGTGGCGATGAGACTATTCGGTGAGAAGGGGTATGAGGGTACTGCCCTTTCTGAAATTGCGAAGGAAGTTGGCGTGAAGACTCCGGCGATCTATGCCTTTTTTGAGAATAAAGAAGATTTGTTTATGACGGTCTTTCGTGAGGCGATGTTGTCCTATAACACTTATATTCAGGAGTTGTCGGAAGATCAGAAGGTGCTGAGTGCGAAGGAAAGTCTACGTGGGATTCTATCCAGACAATATCAATTCTATCAGCAGAGTCCTGAAGCAAGCAAAATTGTACTGAGGTATGTAGTTTTCCCACCGGTATTCCTGAAGGAGACGATTGAGGAGGCATTCCTAGCGTCGGACGCAATCCTGACGAAGATCATCGAAGAATTCATCTCGAAAGGGATGGAAGAGGGTGTAATTCGTGATCAATCCGTTCAGCTTCTCGTAGACGCTTTTCTCAACTTGATGGATGGATTAAGCATGCAATATTTCTATTACACTTCTAAAGGAATATATGAGCGTAAACTGAACCATGCGTTTGAAATGTATTGGAATGGGGCGTCCTCATAGAACTACGGAAGATGATAACAACAAGGGGATGGGGAGAATGTCAGAAGTAAATCAAGTAAAGGGGAACGAGGTTAGCTCGGGGGATTTTGAGAGAGAGCCGGTTCCGGCACATTTGCGTAAAAGATGGCTATCCATGTCACTCGTCTGGATTGCCATCGGAATTGATCTGTCGGCGATGTTCTTGGGTGCTCAGCTCGGTAATGGAATGAATCTTGCGGATTCGCTGACAGCAACGATAGTAGGCTCTTTAATCCTTGGGGTGATTGGAGCGTTATGTGCATATGTAGGCGCAAAAACGGGTTTATCGACATCGATGATCTCTCGGTTCCTTTTCGGAAATGTGGGTGCACGTGTCGTAGCGGTGGTTCTCGGGATTTTCTCACTGGGATGGTTCGGGGTGCAGGTTGGATTTTTCGCCTCGAATATGCAGACTGCGTTTAGTCAATTATGGGATATTCATTTGTCCTTAGGGGTGCTTTCCTTTATAGGTGGGCTATTGATGATGTCAACGGCCATTTGGGGATATCAATCTATTGAACGACTAAGCACCTGGTCTGTACCCTTGCTTATTTTGTTTATCGGAGTAGCTATTTACTCAGCTTTCCACACCAAGGGAGCTTCAGCCGTATGGGAGCCGATTAGCGGTTCACCGATTCCTATGGGGACAGCGATCTCCCTTGTTATTGGTATCTTTATTGTCGGTACGGTGTTATCACCGGATATTGCTCGCTGGGCACGTACACCAAAACATGCGATAACAGCAGCCTTTATTGGCTTCTTTGTAGGGAATAGCTTTATGACGATTGTGGCGATCTTTCTATCTCGAATTATGGACACAGATGATCTAACGAATATTTTCATAGCATTAGGGCTTGGACTTCCTGCAATTATCGTCTTAACGCTTGCCCAGTGGACGACGAACACGAACAACTTATATTCGGCTTCGCTAGGGTTCTCTGTCGTGTTCCAAAAGGTTCCGAAAAAGCTGATTACGGTTGTGGCGGGTATTGTTGCTACGTTGCTTGCCGTGTTTGGCATCTACGATAAGTTTTTGTCTTTCCTGAATATCATTACGATGTTTGTGTCTCCAATCGGAGGGATCTACACATCTGAATATTTGCTTGTGAATCGTAAGAAATTTACGTTTGAAGGTCTGGATCGCAATAGCAACTGGGTCATTCGTTCCTTAGCCGTATGGGTTGCGGCTACGTTGTTTGCTTTTATGACAACTGCGGCTCCAGACGGATTTGGCTGGTTCCAGCTGACGAGCGTTTCGGCATTAGATGCATTCATATTCGCTTTTATCGTGCAATGGATTATCGGCAAAATCATGACAAAGAAGGGATAACATCATGAGAATGAACAAACTAACAGAATTAAATGAGCAAGCGGTACAATATATCGCTGTAGGTGCAGCCGTTCTTGGAACAGGTGGGGGCGGTGACCCGCATATTGGTAAATTAATGGCGAAGGAAGCCATTCGTAAACATGGTCCTGTTCGTGTGGTCAGTCCTGAGGATCTGGAGGACGACGCTTTGGTTGTTCCTATATCCATGATTGGTGCACCTACGGTTATGAACGAGAAGATTCCTTCGATTCAGCAAATGATCAAACCTTTGGATATGATTGAAAAAGAGCTTGGACGCAAAGTAAACGCCATTATGCCCATTGAGGTTGGCGGCGGCAACTCCCTGATTCCTGTAATCACGGCGGCAGAACGCAACATTCCTATCGTGGATGCGGATGCCATGGGACGGGCTTTTCCTGAATCACAAATGGTGACATTCTTCTTGGACGGCATTGACTGCAGTCCGATTACGATGGCGGATGAACGCGGCAACGGTGTGCTAATGCATGCGATCGACGGTGTCTGGGAAGAGCGGATGGCGCGTGCGGTTACGATCCAAATGGGTGGATCGGCTTCGATCTGTGATTATCCAGTAACCGGAGAGCAGGTAAAACAAAGTGCAATTCCGCATACCTTGACACTGGCGTATGAAATCGGAAAAACATTATTTGAAGCTAAGGAAATGAAGCAGAATCCAATTGAAGAGCTGCTGAAGCAGTTGAATGGATACGCGTTGTTCCAAGGAAAGGCCGTGGATATTCGTCGCCGGACAGAAGGCGGATTTACACGCGGTGAAGCGGTTTTTGAAGGTACGGATGCTAAAAAAGGAAGTACGATGACTTTGTTCTTCCAGAATGAGTTCCTTCTGGCTACAGAGGATGGAAGCTCGGTGGCGGTTACCCCTGATCTGATTTCGGTGCTTGATCAGGATACCGGCATGCCGATTACGACTGAGAATTTGAAATACGGTGCCCGGGTTACTGTGGTCGGTTTTCCTTGTGATCCGAAATGGCGGACATCAAAAGGGATTGAGATCGTAGGACCGCAGTATTTTGGCTACGATGTACCTTATATTCCGATTGAAAAGCTGACTGCAGAGAAAGGGGGAGCAGAGTAATGTCTCATACGAATATTAACAACATGGATGAAATGTACCGCATTGGGATTGATGTCGGTGGGACAAATACGGATGCTGCCCTGCTTGATTCAAAATTAAATACCATTCATACGATAAAAGTGCATACCACACGCGATGTGAATGAGGGCATCAGTGAATCGATTCGCCGCTTGCTTGAAGAGAGCAACGTCAATCCGGCGCAGGTTCGTTACGCGATGCTCGGCACTACGCACTGTACGAATGCGATTGTGGAGCGCAAGCATCTGGGCAGAGTTGGCTTGATTCGTATCGGGGCACCTGCGACAACTGCTGTTCCTCCACTTGCGGATTGGGATGACACGTTGAGAGCGACAATTGGCTCGCATGCTTATGTTGTTCACGGTGGTTATGAATATGATGGTCGCACGATTGTTGAGATGGATGAAGAAGAGATTATTCACTGCTTGTTGAAGATGAAGGGGGAAGTTGAAGCGGTTGCGATCTGTGGTGTGTTCTCTCCAGTGAATACTTCACAGGAAAAACGTATTGAAGAGCTTGCGAAGCAAGTGCTCGGGGAAGATATGCCTGTGACACTGTCTCATGAGATTGGAAGCATTGGATTGCTTGAGCGTGAGAATGCCTCCTTGTTAAACGGTGCTTTACTTAACGTCATCGCGGGAGTAGTAAAAGGCTTCGAAGAAGCGCTTCACACGTTCGGTATTGATGCGAGCGTGTATATTTGCCAGAACGATGGAACGTTGATGTATAGTTCATATGCGCTTCGTTACCCGATTCTGACGATTGCCTGCGGACCGACGAACTCCATTCGGGGTGCAGCTCATTTATCAGGCCTGAACGATGCGCTCGTTGTGGATATTGGGGGTACAACGACGGATATCGGTGTACTCACACAGGGCTTCCCGCGTCAGTCCTCAGCTGCCGTTGAGATCGGGGGGATTCGCACGAACTTCCGTATGCCGGATATTTTATCTATTGGGATTGGCGGCGGTACAATCGTTCGTTTGGATGAAGTGTTGAATCAGGTAACGGTGGGGCCGGATAGCGTGGGGTACGAGCTATTGAAGCGTGGTCTTATCTTCGGTGGGGATACACTCACAGCAACCGATGTGGCAGTTAAGCTTGGAAGATACGAATGGAAAGATGCGCAGACTGAGAAGCTTAATGAATTGATCTGCCGCAGAGCCGATGAGATCATTACGCGAGATATTGAGGATGCGATTGATCGGATGAAGACAAGCTCGGACCCTGTTGACGTTATTTTGGTCGGCGGGGGAAGCATTCTTGTAGCAGATCAGCTTGAGGGTGTAGCACGGATCGTAAGACCGGATCACTACGATGCAGCGAATGCGATTGGCGCAGCACTAGGTGAAGTTAGCGGAGAGACAGAGCGAATCTATTCGCTGGATGAAATGTCTTATGACGAAGCTAAGGAAGATGCTCGCAACCATGCGATTGAACAAGCCGTTCTTGCCGGTGCAGATCGCGAGACTGTACAGATCGTGCTGTCTGAGGATATTCCGATTGCATACTTGCCGGGCAATGCCTTGCTAGTAAAAGTGAAAGCGGCTGGACGTTTATAAGATGAAGTTGGATCTGCCTTGAGGAGTAACTCTCTTCGAGGCAGATTTTTTTTAAGAAAGGGTATTTAGAATAGCTGTCGAAGTGGGTTATGTACATATTTTAACGATGGGAGAGAGGACAATGAAAGTGATAAGCACATTAGAAATCGTGGATGTACAGACAGGGGAACGAACCACGCTAAGCTCATTCGATGACTTAATCGAGGCACCCAATTGGACAAGTGATGGCAAGCGTCTTATTTATAATAGTCAAGGTTGTCTTTATACGTTCGACATAGTGACTGGCGAGAGTGTTCGCATGGATTCGAGTTTTGCTACGGAATGTAATAACGATCATGTGCTATCGTTTGACAACACTAAGATCGCCATTAGTCATCATACGAAAGAGGATGGTAAATCTCGTATATATATCCTTCCTATGGAGGGTGGCGAGCCGATTCTAATTACACCGAAGGCGCCAAGCTATTTACATGGCTGGTCTCCAGATGGTGCTGAATTGGCTTATTGTGCAGAGCGCAATGGCCAGTATGATATTTATACCATTCCAGTAGACGGTGGAGAAGAGGTACAACTGACGGATTTGCCTGGACTGGATGATGGACCTGAATATTCACCAGACGGACAGCATATTTGGTTCAATTCGGTGCGTACAGGGCTAATGCAGGTGTGGCGAATGAATGCTGACGGCAGTGAGCAGACGCAGATGACTTTTGACGAGAGCAATAACTGGTTCCCGCATGTATCACCAAATGGACAGACCATTGCATACCTTAGTTACCGCAAAGGAGATGTAGAGCCTGGCGATCACCCTGCGAATAAGGATGTTGAGATTCGATTAATGGCAAGCACGGGAGGAGCGTATCGTACACTAGTACAACTGTTTGGAGGACAGGGTACGATTAACGTGAATTCGTGGTCTCCAGATAGCACGAGATTGGCGTTTGTAAGTTATGGGATTGAAGAATAGGCACAAATTACCGATAAAAATGATAGTGTTTTATTTATACATAAATGGGGGAAACGTCGGATGAAGAGGCTTTTTAGTGTTTTGCTAATTGTATTACTGGTTATACCAGTGTTTGGCACTACAACCTTTGCGAGTAGTACGGTGAAGGCTAAGGTGACTGAGAGCAGTACTTATTTTGACGGAAAACAGAAGAATCTGAATGGGTTCAACATCGCGAACAATAATTATTTCAGACTGCGCGATGTGGCGGAATATTTCTCAGGAACAGCCAGTCAATTTGATATCACATGGAACAAAGCAAACAATGCAATAGAGATCATAACCGGGCAACCCTATACTCCAGAAAAGAAAGCCAGCAGCAACTATTATAGTCATAATAGAAATTATTCAGCCACGCTTTCCACCTCCAAAGTGCTAGTGAATGGGCAGCTACAGTCTATCACGGCATATAATATTGACGAGAATAACTATGTTCAGTTGCGTGATTTGGCGGGGAAGATTCCATTTGATATCGAATATGACGTTCAGTCTGATCGTATATCGCTGTTCTCCAAAGTCCCAGATCATGCTTACCGAGTGAAGACGGCGGTAGAAACCGAGAGTAACGCGGTGTCTTCATATTTTCCAAGATGGAAAAGTACAGCCACTTCCTATCTTGTAAATCATAATGATGGGACTGTAAGTGTTCTTGAAGCGAATAAGGAAGTTACAATTGAATCGTATAATGAGAAGTTTGAACTAACGGGCAACAAAAGGATTCCTTTAGAGCTTCCGATATTTGGCGGCTTCTATAGCGGGGAGAAGTATAACTATATTGCTTTTGGACAAGAGAACCGTGAAGAGAACGATAGTAAAGAAGTGATTCGCATTGTTCGTTATGATAAAAGCTTCAACAGAATCGATAGTGTCTCCATCAAGGGTGGGGAGAGTTATACCGTAAGTCCGTTTGATGCAGGCTCCGGTAGTATGGCTGAGGCAGGTGATACACTTGTATTCCACACCTCACGTACAAGATACACGACAGAAGATAAACTCAATCATCAATCCCAGCTCACCATCATCGTGAACACCCAATCTATGACTGTGACCAATGATCTGGGAAGATTCCAGAAGAATCATGTCAGTCACTCTTTTGATCAATATGTATGGTTTGACGGTGCTACTCATGTTCTAGTGGATCATGGCGATGCCTATCCCCGTTCGATTGTCCTGAATAAAGGGGACGGAACCAGCTATAAAGAAGTGGACCTCTTTAATATCCCCGGCAAAATCGGAGCGAACGCTACCGGCGTTTCTATTGGCGGATTTGAGATGTCCTCGGCGAACTATATTGTTGCTATGAATACGATTGACCATTCGCTTGTCAAAGAATATACATCTTATGAGATGGTGGGACTGGAGAAGGACCAGAGAGATATCATTCTGAGTGTACTGCCAAAGGCCAATCTGTCTAGCGCATCAGTGAACCACATTACCTTGGCTAAATATGTAGGTACGAACCAGATCGCATCCATTCCTAAATTGGTGAAAATAACAGACGACAAGCTGATGGTGCTGTGGCAGGAGTTTGATAAGGAGAATCAGCCGGGCGACCTGAAATATGTTCTAATAAACGGAGAAGGAAAAGCTACAGGTGACATCCAAACGATCAACAACTTTGTACTCTCCGAATGCAGCCCTATCATTAGTGGTAACAAAGTTGTCTGGTATACCAACAACAGCGGATATCGAGTGTTCTACTCCATTCCGTTAATGGATTAACAACCGTCCTTACCCTACCATAGGTCAACATCACATACACGAGCGATTTCACTCGCATTACCAGCAAAAGGTTATTCCGTTAATGCCACATAAGGTATTCGGGATAACCTTTTTTTCTACCAAGCTTTATGCCGTTTTCCTAACGATCTTCTCGTTTACTAAGACGTGCTAACATTTGTACCCCTGATCATCTAACAAAAAGACACCCGTGTCCGCGTCAGACTGCTCACTCCAACAATATAGCTCCCCATCCCTAACACCTGTCTGTTCCGAATGCCCATCTCCTCGGATAAAATGAAAGCGCATACTTTCTTTTTGGAAAGGAGTCTAAAGCTATGAACTTTAATCTGAACACGGTACCCTTCAGCCGAAGAGGCACCTTTCTCGCTATTTCTGAACTACCTGAATCGGATGTCAGGATGGAGGGACTTTACTTACGGACTGTGCGTGGCGGGGATGATAAATTTGGTGAAGCTTTTCAAATTGAACTGCTGGATGAGAGTAATCAGTATATCCCGTATGAATCCAATGCCGGACCTGCTCTGCTTCGTTTGAATACGGATACCGACAATATCTATGCGGAGATCTGTATTACAGATGGCCGCACAGTCCGGTTCAAGAGCACAGGATGTGGCATCCGCCTCACCTTCCGTACCTCAGCCTACGATTATGCGTATGAACATAGCGCGGGCAGTTGGGAAGTAAACAGCTTTACCCATGAATGCCGGTTCATGCTTACTCGGTTAACCGGGTCGCTTCGGATGGAGGTGCCTTGGGACAAAATCAAGAGTTCCCGCATTGTGGCGGAGTTCATTCCTGAAGCAAGTACGAACACTGCCGAGTTCGCGGTGGAAGAGTTCCGCACGGTATGGGAACAGCGTGATATCTGGACGCCATGGGAAGAAGCGGTACAAGAGGTACAACAGGAATATGACCAGTGGCTGAATGCCAGCTTGACCGTTCCCGAACGCTGGCAGGACGGCCGTGAACTGGCGGCTTATATTACCTGGTCCTGCCTGGTTCCCGCGGAAGGATGTCTGACCCGGCCAGCAATGTATATGTCGAAGAACTGGATGACGAATATCTGGAGCTGGGATCACTGCTTCAATGCGATGGCTCTGGTTAGGCATCATCCAGAGCTGGCGTGGGACCAGTTCATGATTTTCTTCGACCGCCAGGATGAGAGCGGTCTGATTCCGGACTTTATCAACGACAAGTATGAGCTCTGGAACTGCAACAAACCGCCTATTCATGGCTGGACGCTGGCTTGGATGATGCAGCGGACGGATTATATTAAGGAGTCCCACCTGCGTGAAGTGTATGGACCCTTGAGCAAGTGGACGAACTGGTGGTTCCATTACCGGGATCACGACAGGGACGGCATACCACAGTACAATCATGGGAACGATTCGGGTTGGGACAATAGTACAGCCTTTAATAACGGGATTCCGGTGGAGAGTCCGGATCTGGCGGCATTTTTGATCCTGCAAATCGAACTGCTTGCTGAAATTGCAGGGCTTCTGGGGCTTACCGACGAAAGTGCCGCATGGAGAAGATTAGGCGAGGAGACGCTGGAGAAAATGCTGCGTCATTTCTGGAAGGATGGAAGGTTCACAGCTTGCCGTTCCGGAACTCACGAGGGTTCCGACGGCGATAGCCTGCTGCTCTTCGTGCCCGTTCTGCTCGGCAAGCGGCTGCCGGAGCTCATCCTGCGCTCACTGCTGGATGGCTTACGGGATGAGAGCCGCTTCCTGACGCCGAACGGCTGGGCTACTGAGAGCGTGAAGAGCCCTTACTACACGCCGGATGGCTATTGGCGAGGTCCAATCTGGGCGCCCTCCACCATGCTGCTCGTGGAGGGGGTCGCCGCGGCAGGGGACATCGAACTGGCAAGTGAGGTAGCCCGCCGATTCTGCGGTATGCTGAACAAGAGCGGCATGGCCGAGAACTTCGATGCCTTGACGGGTCAAGGTCTTCGTGACAGGGCATTCACTTGGACCTCAAGTGTCTTCTTAATACTGGGGCATGAGTATACAACCTAAAAATATACGGGCACTTCCTCCTGGTCAAGACCGGCGTGAGGGGAAGTGCTTTCCCATTTTTCGAGATATTCCCGAGTGTGCCAGTCCATGCTACACTTCAACTATAAAAATGAAATATATAAGGCGGGGATGAGAAGTCATGTGGAGTCATTTCTTTAAGAAGTTATATCATCGCTTCTCTATTCGCTCTTATTTCAGCATCCGGACCAAGCTGCTCTTTTGCTTTCTTATTGTCACTATTATTCCACTGTTGTCGCTGGGAGCTTTGAACTATTATCAATCAGCCAAAGTCATCAACTCCCAATTTGGGAAATACGGGGAGAACACCGTAGCACAACTTGATCAGCAGATCAGTTCTGCTTTGAACCGGATGAATCAGACGACAGGAGCGATCTATTCGTATCTCCTTGATCCTGCGCGGGCGGGGTTAGGTGACCATGTACCGACCACGTATCAGGAGATTATGGATAAAGATGACTTCGAGGCACTTCTTAAATCACTTAAGGCGGATCTGACAAGAGGTATTTATTTGATTACCCGTTCTGGTTATTACTATGGGGAGAATAATCTGGATGTCAGTAAGCTTAACGATATTCCCGCCTGGCGGGCCATTACTTATTCATCTAAAGGTCCCTATTGGCTGGGCTTCTATCCTATGAATCATGGCATGGGAGATTCGAATACCGGGGAACCTATACTGGGGCTCGCCATACGGATTAATAATCCAGCGGGAACCCAGCATGGAAGCACGATCTTAATTGAAGAGAATGCGCAAGTTCTTCTAGATATGTTCCATATGTTTGAGGAGGATACTAAAGCGCATTTGACGATAACTGATGCAGAGGGGCAGCCCATTTATCAGTCAGAATCTCCGTTCACCCCGAACGACAAAGATGTGGTGTGGAATAGGACACTGACGGCCAATGGATGGAAGATTGAAGCGAGGCTGCCGTCCAAAGCCTTCTATTTTTCCTCAAGCCTGATCCGTTATAACACAGTACTTGTGGCCATTGTTTCTTGTCTGCTTGCCTTTGGGCTAGCTTATATATTCTCATCAAAATTCACAGCTCGAATTCGCAGGTTGAAAGACTCGATGCAGAAGGTCAGCTTTGGCAAGCTGCATACGAGAACCCTAGTGGAAGGCAAAGATGAACTCGGAAGCCTGGATACCAGCTTCAATCGTATGGTGGGGGGAATTCAATCTCTTGTCCAGGAAGTGGAGCAGAGTGAGCGGCTGAAGAAGGAGGCTGAGCTGAAGGCATTCCACTACCAAATTAATCCGCATCTGCTATTCAATACACTGAATTCTATCCAGTGGAAGGCAAGGCTTCAAGGGGCGGAGGATATCCGCCAGATGCTTTATCATCTGACGATGGTGCTTGAAGGTAATCTGGATATTTCCCAAGAGTTGATCCTTCTGGGTCGTGAACTCCGTATGATTGAGCATTTTTTGAAAATCCAGGAGATTCGTTATGGAGCCACATTCCGCTATGAGCAAATTTGCGACGAAGACCTTAAGTCGTATCTGATTCCCCGTATGACCCTTCAGCCGCTCTTTGAGAATATCTTTTTTCATGGATTTGAAGACGGGAAGGGGAATATTTCTTTAAGTGTACGGGAGGAAGGCGAGCATCTGTTGCTAACCTTGTCTGATGACGGTGCAGGGATTACGGAAGAGAAGCTGAGGGCACTTAGACTTGCAAAGCCGGAAAGTAAACCGCAGGGACGCGGGGGACTCGGCGTTCAGAACGCCAACCAGAAGTTCAAGCTTCATTTCGGACCACAGTATGGCTTAACGGTTCAATCCACGAAAGGTGAAGGCACCACTATCGTAATTCGGTGGCCTAAGAAGGAGGAGAGTCCGCATGGAGACAACCAAGACCATTAAAGTGTTAATTGCAGATGATGAGAGTATCGTGCGCAAAGGGCTACGCTCCACAATACCTTGGCATAAGTATGGGATGGAAGTGGTGGCAGATGCGCCGAACGGCCTTAAGGCCTGGGAGGCCTATCAGATTCATCTGCCCCAAATTGTGATTACCGATATCGTCATGCCAGAGATGAATGGGATTGAACTGTTACGCAAAGTGAAAGAAGTCGATAAGAACACCCGGATTATTCTGCTGAGCTGTCACCGTGACTTCGAATTCGCCCAGCAGGGAATCAAGCTTGGTGCTTCAGGATATCTGCTTAAGACAGCCTTTGAAGATGAGGAATTGGAAGGAATGCTGGAGAAGTTCCAGAAAGAGCTGACATCCCCTGCTCCCGCAGCGGATCTTGAAACAAGTGAACGCTATGCAGAGCGGCTGGGTTCCCTTTTGTTTGCCTGGCAGAGTGGGCATAGCAGCAAATTTGTTGATGAAATGGATAAGCTCATTGGGGAGAAGCTGCCGCTGAATAGGGAACCCTTATATATTTATCTGGTCAAAACCTGCGGATGCCATCGTACCTATCTGGATCTCGTCAAGGTTCATGAGGATGGGAATAGCCGGGTGCCCCATAGCGCATCTGTTATCATCCCTTATGGTGAGGATCTTTGTTACTGGATTGTACCTGGAGACGAGTTGGAGACTGCGGGCAGTCTGCTCGTTCAGATGAAAAGCCAATCCGATAAGCTGCACTGGGCCAAGAGAGGACCGCTACGGAACGCGGAAGACCTAAGCAAAGCTTTCATGGCGCTTCACAAGGAAGCGGAAGTGGAGAAGCTACATGGCATTACGTCCCAGGACTGGCCTGAACCGATTTGGAAAGCCGTGAAGCTACTGTACGAGAACCCTGGGGCGGACTGGTCGGTTAGTGATTTGGCGAGCCAGGTAGGGCTTAGTCGAAGCCATTTCTCGATCCTGTTTAAGAAGACAGTAGGCGACAGCTTTGTGGCTTTCCAATATAAACGGAAGCTTAAGCTGGCCAAGGAATTACTGCGGGATACGCAGTTGACGATGCAGGATATTGCGGAGCGGACAGGGCTGGGAG
>RCUU01001196.1_pt1 | contig 12809 bp, 7 predicted proteins | sample 2166211 | NCBI WGS metagenome assembly RCUU01 (sample SAMN09932620, study PRJNA488358) | compost metagenome | feature: garden; material: soil; isolation source: compost soil in phenylacetic acid-enriched culture | place: Germany: Experimental Botanical Garden Goettingen | collected 2016-01-27
TTGAAGATCTGGTAGTAGGCGGAAATGTGAGAATGGGGCCTAATGCGACGATAAGTTGGGGTCAGGTATCAAATCAACCATATATCCCTGTATTACCCAGTTACATTCAGCAGACAAAAATTGGTTCCACATATATTGAATCGCCGACAATAAGCGCCGGGACGATGAGCGCAACAAAAATAAACGGTGCAGAGATCAGAGGCGGCACCATAACCTCTAACACAACTATTGATGTAACGACTGATTTGAAGATTGGGAATAACATAATTTTTATGGACGGTCAAAGTAGTTCTCCACAAACTATCGTATTTCCCGGGAGAGGAAGTATTACGTTTAAAACAGATGGTGTCGAAGTTGGATCTTATAATTCACTAAACCTTCAATGTACTTATACTACAGTGAATAATGAAGAAGTAGCAACAAAACCGTGGGTTTTAACAAATGCATACGCTAAGTTCAAATAACAACACCTATATTTTAGTTTACAGGTGTTGTTTCACTTGTTTTTGGGTTGTATGTGTATTTTTGGAATCTGCTTAATTGCTCTTTGGTAAGATATTGTAGGTAAAATTCTTCAGAGCGGTATTCTTTAGTATCTTTTCCTAATACGATGCCAAACATTTTTAGTCGATATTCAGCACCATCTTTTCCACCTACCCTAATAATAGCTCTTTTTTCGTCATCATAACTAATAAAATAAGCATAAAATTCTGATGCTTGAATGTCACTTGTTTTGTAGTAAAATGTAGCATTTTGCTCTTGAGTGGTTGGTGTAGCTCCAGCATTAGAACCATTATTTACACCTTCACTTGTATTAGAACTAGCATTACTTGAACTGACAATATTGATGGAATCGCTAGCCTTGTCGTAACTAACATTCATACCCAGTGCCCGACTGATCTCTCCAACAGGTAAATAATTCAGATTATTATAAGTGATAGGTTGAGCATTAAGTTTGACTTTTTCTCCATTCACAACAACACTGACTGAACTATTAATCTTGGCGGTAATGGACTTTACAGTTTGTGCAAACACGGGACTCGCTACAGATAGGGTTAGTCCTAAAATCAGACCAAAAGACACATAGCCTAGTTTCTTCATATTTATCAGATTCACTCACTTTCAATTGTTTTATTTAGGTATTTTTACCTGCAAGTATATCTTACACAATAATACGTTTATTTTCCATTTCTTTTATGCTCTCATATTCCGATATATTCATCGTAGATGATTTTGTTTGACTGACGAGGATCGCTTTTTACAAAATCTATATAAATCAGTGCATTCCTCCAATGTAGTAGATATGAGCCGAACAAAATGGGATGATGCCACAACGACAGCGAACGAAGTTGCTTCGGTTATTGATAATACCTGGAATGCCGTTAAAAGAGATATCGTAGCCGGGGTAAATGAATCGGTGGAGATCAGCCGTAAAGGGATTCTGATTAAAGATCCTGATGATCCTGACAAATACATTGTGATGCAGCACGGGCAAATTGCGCTTACACAGGATGGCGGTAACAGCTGGAAGACAGCTATTTTACCGGATCGTATCGTAGCTGAGCGAGTAATGGGGAAGCTTTTAGCTGGGGTAAATCTGCAGATTGATGCAACGGATGCGGTCGGTAACAAGACCTTTAGTGTAAATCAGACCGGAGTCAAAATCATGGGGCTTGCGCTTACGATTGAAGGGGGGCTGCCAGCCAATCAGCTAGATCCTCAGTTTAAAGATGGACTGGTTCAGATGGGACGCGCGTATAACGGGGTAGTCATTGACACAGCCAATGGCTTGGTCATCACTACAAATAACAATTTGGTGCGGACAAAACTAAACGCCACAGAAGGCTTCTCCTTTGAAAAATATACATCAGGACAATGGGTTAAAGAGTTATTCTATGATGTATCCAAGGGAAACCTTGTCATACGCGGAGAAATCGATGCCCAAGGCTTGAAGGTCAAAGGCAAGGATGTTCTCACGTCTGATGACAAAATAAAGGTATCCGCCATTGAAGATCTGGTAGTAGGCGGAAATGTGAGAATGGGGCCTAATGCGACGATAAGCTGGGGTCAGGTATCAAATCAACCTTATATTCCTGTATCACCCAGTTACATTCAGCAGACAAAAATTGGTTCCACCTATATTGAATCACCGACAATAAGTGCCGGGACGATGAGCGCAACAAAAATAAATGGTGCAGAGATCAGAGGCGGCAGCATAACCTCTAACACAACTATTGATGTGACGACTGATTTGAAGATTGGGAATAACATAATTTTTATGGATGCTCAAAGTAGTGCTCCACAAACTATCGTATTCCCTGGGAGAGGGAGTATTACGTTTAAAACTAATGGTTTAGTTATATTTGGATTTTCTGGGATAGAAATAGTTTCTAGTTCTGTGGGAATCAATTCTGGTATAGGATATGAAGAAATAGCAACCCAACCATGGGTTTTAGCTAATGCAGGTTCTGCAAAGTTTAAATAACTTACACCTGTATTTAGTTTACAGGTGTTGTTATACTTGTATTAGAGTCATATGTGTACTTTTGGAATTTATTTAGTTGCTCTTTGGTAAGGTATTGTAGGTAAAATGACTCTGGGAAGTAAGAATTACCTTCTTTATCATGTACACTTTTCATCCGATTTATTGTTAGTTCTTCACCACTGCTTCCACCGACCCTAATAACTACCTTACTATTTTCAAACCTAACAAAGTAAGTACTAATTTCGTTTTCAACTTCAGAAATTAAATAATAAATCTCACCTTGTTGAGTTTGAGACTGTTCATTTTTAATAGATTCACCAGTTGTTGTTTGTTTGTTAGTGTTGCTATCAGTATTTTTACTACCTGAATCAACAATATTAATGGAATTACTAGCCTTGTCGTAACTAACATTCATACCAAGTGCTCGGCCTATCTCTCCAACGGGCAAATAATTCAGATTATTATAATTGATAGGTTGAGCATTAAGTTTGACTTTTTCTCCATTCACAACAACATTGACTGAACTATTAATCTTGGCGGTAATGGACTTTACAGTTTGTGCAAACACAGGACTCGCTACAGATAATGTTAATCCTAAAATCAAACCAGTAATTAAATAGGCTATTTTTTTCACAAGGTCACTTCTTTCAATAAAGGGTGTCTTTTTTATATAGAGCTTATTATAGTAATTTCTCCTACGATTTACCACAAATTATTTGATTGGGGGGGACGTATTGGCCATAGTATCTATTCAGGTATCAGGGACAGTAGAGTATAACAGAATTCCTGTATCAGCTAGTTTTACAAGCGGTGGAGGATTGGCTGCTTACTATCGTTTTTTTAGAAATGGTGTGGGGGCTAGTTCTCTTGAATCTTTTTCGAGTCCGGTTTCTTCTGCTACTAAATATTATACTTATACTGGTTTGCAAGGAAATACATCCTATTCATTGACTGTACATTTTTATAATTCTAGCATGAATACTCTGGGATCAGATTCTATTACAATTCGAACACCGAGCGAACCGGATCGTACACCGCCATCTATAAATTCTTGGTATGCTAATTCAATTAATAAAAAGTCAGTGGAAATGTATGTTTCGGCAAGTGATAATTCTGGTGTAAGCGGCTTTTACTTTTATCAAAACGGAAGCTATGTTACTACTATGTATGGTTCCAGTGGCAGATACACATTCTCTGGGCTAAGCCCAGGAACAACCTATTCTTTCGGTGTGAAGGCTTTCGATATTTATAATAATACTAGCAGTACGGTGAATTACTCGGCTACAACGTTATCAAATTCAGCCCCGACCATAATTTCTTGGTATGCGACACAAATCGGAGCGAATTCTGTCACGATGTATGTGGCCTCATCGGATGATGAATATGTTTCAGGTTATTGGTTCTACTTAAATGGGAGTAGTGTTTCCCCAACTTCTGATGGTAATGGAAGATATACCTTTAATAACTTGCTGCCGAATACGGTCTATTCATTAGGGGTAAAAGCGTATGATGGAGATGGTGCACAGTCCAGCATGTCCTCTTACAGTGTAACCACTAAGAAGAATAGACCGGCAAATTTCGAATGGGACAATGGAAAATATTCCGGGTATGCTTTTAATATTTCTGCTAGTGAATGGAACAGATTGTGCGGAAGGATTAATGAGTTCAGGTCATATAAAGGGCTATCTGACTCAATTTTTACTACGGTGAGCAAGGGAGTGGATTTTAAAGCTGCTTACTATAATGAATTGGTAAACGCAATTAAAGGTATGTCGCCACCGACCTCTGTGCCTAATAACAGAGTTGCAGGTGACTTTATTTATGCCAATGACATTAACAGACTAAAGGAATCACTAAATTCAATACTTTAGCTTTGAAGCAGGCACTCTCTATGCTTAGGGGGTGTTTTTGCTTTGAAAAATAAAATGATAGTGGTGAGGAGGAAAATGTATGTCATCCTTTGAATATCAAAAAAGCACAATTTCCAAATATAGATCAGGTACAATTGATGATCCTTACATTGACATTACGGAATCCAAAAAGGTGATCAACAATACGATTCAGCTTAATGAAATCCCGGTCTTCTTAAATAAGATACAAATTGATCATTACGTTGAGGTTCCAAGTACATCATTAGATGAATTGGAACGGAATCAATATCGGGTTGATTATATAGAAGGTATTGTTTATTTTCATTCCGATGCGGAAGGTGAAGAATTAACTCTTATATATAAAGGAAGAGGGAATCATTATATCAGCGTGGCTCGTATTTGGACTCAGGAGCAGGATGGTGAAGTTGTAGAGACACTAAAAGATCTCTATGATAGCGGGCGTGATGCTATAGATAATCTGAGATTTCTGGCAGAATTGAAGGATGAAATTGAAGAGGTTGAGCATACCGTTTCTGGTATGGTTGATGATGTTAACCTTAAGCTTGAACTTATTGAAACTACACATCAAGCCGTTACCGAACAAGGAACCTGGGCCAAAAATCAAGGCGACTATGCTAAAGAGCAAGGTCTGCGAGCCATATCGCGAGCTGACGAGGTGATTCAGGCTACTAATCAGTCGATAGCTGCAGCAGATATTGCTACACAGAGAGCAGATGATGCGGCAGATTACGCCCAGTCACATGGTGATTTTGCCAAAATCCAAGCACAATATGCTGAACAACAGGGTGAGTATGCCTTATCACAAGGCAATTATGCTAAAGAACAGGCCCAAATCGTGACTGAAGTATTAGAGGAAGCAGAATCAGCTATTGAACAGGCCAACAATTCAAGCCATTTAGCCAATGAATCAGCTGCATCTGCCCATACAGCAACTACCGAGACAAATTTAGCCAGAGATCGGGCAAGTGAGTCTGCTCAGGCAGCAGAAGAATCCGTCATTCATGCTCAAGCTGCTGTTGATGATGTTAGAACAGCTCTTGCTTCAGCAAGTGACGCTCTATCTTTGGCGACAGATGCCAATCAGCAGGTCACAGAGGTAATGTCCCGCACGTCCCATCAAGGAGATTACAGTGATACGAAAACTTATTATCCTAATAACATAGTCACATATAATGGTACAAGTTATATGTGCATAAACGAATCAATTAATCAAGCCCCTGACGCGGGTTATGCTAATTGGAAGGTGCTATCAAAAAAAGGGCAAGACGGCAGAGTTGTTCAAATCGTATCCAGTAGTCAGGATGTTTTGGTTAAAGGAGAGGAATCAGCACCCGACCTGTCAATAAGTGATGAATTAAAAAGTCTATGGAATGATAAATATACGAAGCAAGAGATTGATACGAAGTTTAACACGATTCCGAATGCTTCGGCACAAAAAGACGGGATATTGTCTGCAACAGACTTTAACGAATTTAAATTGAAAGAAGATTCGCATAATAAAGGTATACCGAGTGGATATGCTGCATTGGATAGTAAAGGGAAAGTGCCAGGTGATCAATTACCACCGATTGATTTTGTTGTACCTTCTCTTCATAGCTTGAACAGTAATCAAGTATTTAAAGGCATGTTTGTAAAAACATTGGGCTTTTATGAAGCAAACGATCGGGGAGGAGCCCATTATGTAATCTCAGATGCTGAAGAGCCATGGTCTATCAGCCTTGGGGATGGTTTATATGCAAATATCAGGGAAGAAGACTGTATCAATTATAGGATGCTCGGCGCTAAATTGGATGGTTTGTCTGATGATTACCCGTACATGATTAAAGCTCATTCATATTGTAATGAGAAGAAGGTGTCGCTAAAAAATGCATTTGGTACGATCTTTAAAACCAATTCAATTTTTTTAGAGGTGCAGAGTGATGTAGATTTAAGTGGGTCTACGATTCGGATTACTAATGATAATTGTATTGGTTGGTATGATATTTTAAATGATGATATAAATGTGTATTCCTATGAATCTTTAATTAACAAATCGGATTTGCGGAAAGATACAAGTTATTTTCCTATGGAGGATAATAGCTTGCCTACAAATTCAGTAATTCATATAAAAGACGGAAACAAGTGGTGTGTTAGATATGATGACACCTTGGTTACAGATGAGTTTCGTGGTGAACTGATGTTCCATACCATGATGGGGATGTGCTTTGGTCCTTTAATTAGTGGATATGATGGTGCGGATACTAATCTGAATTATTTTAAGTATACAAAATATAATAGCAGAAAGCTGACATTTAAAGGCTGTCGGCTAAGTATCGAAACGACTCCAAATATTACGATGGGATTTTTAAGGAACAGACGCCATAATACATTGATTACGGATTTTGTTCTCGACCCCAAAATGAACAGCTTAACGAATGTGTCGTTTAAAGGATCTGTTATTACTGTGAAAGACAGCTATAACGTTCAAGTTAATAATATTTCGGGAAACAATATCGCAGGTAAAAAAACAGCGGATGGGAAATATTCATCAGGATATGCAATTCGGTTCATCGAGAGCTTTAAGGTTGAGATTACTAACTGTAATCTTCAAGGGTATTGGGGAGCCACCGGATCAACCTCTGTAAAGGAATGGAGCGTAAAAAACAGCACGCTGAATCGAATTGATGTCCACAATTATTTCAGAGATATTTATGTTGAAAATTGTGTGATTTATGATTGGGGTATTAATTTAGGATATGGAACAGGTAAAGTCTCCGTGAAGGATACGACCTTCATTAATTATATGAATCCGAATTTGGGGGGCAGGACATTAGTTAATCTTAATAATACGTACGGACTGATCTATTCAGGTACTCTGCATTTTGAAAATATTCATGTGATTAAAGAAGATATCGATGTATCGTTAATTAAGCTTAATTATGTCCCAGGTGATAATGTCCCCAGAACCAAGCTGAAGCTTCCTAATCTAACAGTTAAGCATATGGAAATAAGAAATAATATGACGTCTGATTCAAAATTCCTGATTTATAATTTTTCGGGTTCAACTAATAGCTCTATAAATACTTATAAAATCGAATTAAATGATTTTAGTGACTTGCAGGATGTACATTATTTTAAGGCAAATGGAAGTAAAGGGATTATTCATTTTTTACGCGATACAACAGATGGTCAAATGTATAATGGACAGGTTGTTACGGACATTTCATACAGTAATATTGACTTTTCTGGGGATGGTATATTAGTAGCTTTATCAGCAAATGCATCGGAGAATATAATTCAGCTGACTCCAACCTCATCGGCCAGATTTAGAAGATATCTTTTTAATGATTCAATAGCCACTAACCAAGAGGCTGTACAAGGAGAAGCGTCAATCAAATTAATGACTCCTCATACTACAAAGCTGGCGATGCAAAAAGTGATAGAGCCTGTAGAGCAACAAATTACTCTGCTTTTGGATCAACAACAGAAGCTTAAGACACAGCTAGGGATGGTCATGGATCTGGTGTGTGGTACCGGTAAAAGTTTTAAATTTGATAAAGATGAAAATGGAATTTTCCTTCGTATGGACTACTTTAGCAAGGATAATCTTTTGTTAAAAACGTCTATATTAAGTGGAGGAGTCTCCCCAACTTATTCAATCAGAACGGATACTTATTACGATCGAGAGGGAAATATTATCGATACTGTGGAGCGTACATTATTATATGACTCTGACGGAGATATTGTTGGTGAAGACTAGAAAAGAATAAAAGCTATGTTAAATTTATATTGTAGGAAATGAAAAAATTCTCTCTGGATATATAATACCAGGCCGCCGTCTATTCGGCGGTTTTTTGTTGCTGCATTTTATTTGCACTGCTCTGGAAAAAGGAGGTAAAGAATATTGCTGATCGCAGAAATTAAATGGAAGGACAGAGATGGAGCTTATGATGAGTAGTTCAAATGAGGGGATGAATAAGCCCAAAAGGCTAGTTATCATCATTCATAAAAGCGGATTTCAAAAAAGAGCACATTAAAGAAAGAGAAACATCGGTCTTCAAAAAATGATATTAACTTTCAAATTAATGAGCAGTTAGGAGGCATAATATGTCAGCTTTTGATTATCAAAAAAGTACATTGACAAAATATCGCTCAGGAGCAAGTAATGATCCTTACATTGATATTACTGAATCAAAAAGGATTATGAATGGAGTAATTCAATTAAGTGAAATTCCTGTAGTATTAAATAAAGTTCGAATTACAAATTACTTTGAAGTGCCAAATTCAAATATAAAAAAATTGAATAATAATGAATATCGAGTTGATTATACAGAAGGTATAGTCAGCTTTTCTTCTTCTGAAGAAGGAAAAGAAGTTACTGTCATCTATAAAGGTAGAGGGAATCATTATGTTAGTGCTGCTAGAGTATGGATTAAAGAAAACAATGGTAAAGTTATCGAAACGTTACAAGGATTGGTTGATACAGGTAATGAAGCCGCTGAACAAATCAAAGATCTGACTGAAGTTATTGATGATGTCAAATTGGCTACTCTAGATACCAAACAAGCCACTGTAAATGCGGAGAACGCCGCTATCAAGGCAAATATACAGGCATCATACGCTAAGGAACAAGGAGAACATGCTAATACTCAGGGAGACTATGCAAAAATTCAAGGTGACTATGCCAAAGAACTAGGAGAATATGCTAAGATCCAGGGAGAATATGCAAAGATTCAAGGTGACTACGTTAAATCAGCGACTACAAATACTTTGATAGCAACAGAGAATGCAATTATTGCAACATCAAATGCAAATCAAGCAGCAAATATTGTTGAAATTGCGAAAAACAGTGCTCTTGAAGCAACAGAAAATGCCAACTCAGCGGCTCTGAGTGCGGAAACTCAAGCTAATTACGCTAAAACTCAAGGAGATTATGCTAAAGATCAGGGAACATTAACAGAAGAACTAATTCCTGTTTTGGAAAATGCTATAGAATCAGCCAACACTACAACATCAAACATGTTGAATGTGATAGATGATGCAGTAGAGGCTGTTACAAGTACTAATACTCAAGCTAATTATGCTAAAACTCAAGGGGATTATGCCAGAGAACAGGGAGATAATGCTAAAGAGCAAGCTAGTCAAATCCAAGCTCTTGAACAAACGATTGTAAATTCTATCCAAGAGGCTCAAACTGCTACTCAGGTAGCTAATCAAGCGATACAAGAAATGAATGAATTAATAGATGACAGTCAAACTGTTATTAATTCTGCTTCTTTAGCAGCAAATCTTGCTAATACTCAAGCTAATTATGCGAAAGAGCAGGGGGATTATGCCAAGGAGCTAGGGATAGAGGCAAGTCAGCAAGCATTATCAACGAAAGCACAGGCTCTCTACGCAAAAGAGCAAGGTGATTATGCTAAGGAGCAAGGTGGATATGCTCATGATGTTGGTACATCGCTAATAAATAAAGGACCCTATGATGAGGCGATTACTTATAAACCTCTTAATATAGTTGCTTATAATAACGGTGTTTATCAAAATATTAAAGAATCTATTGGTATATTACCAACAGACACAGAGTATTGGCAATTGCTTTTAGAAACCTCTGTATCTGCAACATGGGCAAGTATTTCTGGGAAACCAACGTCTACAGTAGAAAATATTGATGATGCTGTTACAAAAAAACATGCACATTCAAACCAAGAAGTTATAGATGCTACTACAGCAAGTTATACGACTGAATTAGATACTAAATTGGCAGGAATTGCTACAGGAGCTAATGTTGTTGCTAGTTCAATGACTAATGGGAACTTAAATATTGATGGAACAGACACAGTAGTTTACGCTCACCCAACAGGTGATGGCAATCTACATGTTCCGCCAACAAGAGGGGAACTGAGTACGGATAAGTTTTTGAAAGCTGGAGATTCACCAGGCATTATGGGTTGGTCTAAGGTTTTTTGGACTGATCTTGCTGGTGAGATGCCAACGAACCTAGAAACTACTAGCGGCTCTCAAGCAAAAGCTGATTCAGTTGAGTCTATCGCTAAAAATTATACAGATGGCAAGACAGGTGTACTAAGCCATCTACAGACAGATGACAAGACAAATCTTGTAGCTGCGATTAACGAGAATTTTCAAGTTAATACGGATCATACAAGTCGGAAAGATAATCCTCATGAAGTGGACAAGTTACAAGTGGGTCTTGGAAGTGTGGAGAACTACCCAATAGCTACGCAGGAGCAGGCAGAAGATGGAACGGAAGCAAGCACATATATGACCCCGCTGAGAACGAAGGAAGCTATTGGTAAATTATCTGCCACAAGACATGGAACAGGATTGTCATCTGTGGTTGAAGGTCAAAATACAATAGCTTCTGGAGATTACTCTCACGCTGAAGGGTGTCAAACTGAGGCATATGGAGCGTTTTCCCACGTTGAGGGTGAGTTATCGAAGGCGAATGGAAGAGCAGCCCACGCCGAAGGATATCGCACTTTGGCATCTGGGCAATATGCCCATTCAGAAGGAAATGACACTATTGCTCAAGGGAGTTCCTCTCACGCCGAAGGTCAGTTGACACGAGCCTATGGGGTATCTTCACATGCTGAAGGGGAGTATACCTTTGCAAGCTCACGGGGGAGTCATGCTGAGGGAATGTACAGTGTCGCTTCGGAGGTTCGGTATATAGGAGAGATAACATCTTTCGACACCACCACTAAAACTGTTACAGTGCTGTATGGTCCAGGCACACTGCCTAATGTGGGAGATACAATATACGTCTCACAAGCAAATAATGGCGCTATCTTGTCTGATGGCCTCGCTGCCAAATCGACTGCTGAAGTATCGGGATACTATGTGTTAACATTTACCACATTGACTCCAACGGCGAACTGGAAATATGTAATTGCAGCCAACACCTCGGCCAGCCAATCTCCTCACGCCGAAGGGTGTGGTACTCTAGCAATTGGTGCCAACTCTCATGCAGAAGGATTTGCAACCTACGCATATGGAGAATCCTCCCATGTCCAAGGAGATCGGACATCTGCAACGGGATTATGTTCCCAAGCTGGAGGAAGACTCACTAAAGCAAATACGTATCTCTCAAACGTGTTTGGTATTTTCAATAAACGGTTGAACGGTGGGGGAAACGTTATTAGCGTTCCTCAGGATGTGTTCGTGATTGGAAATGGTACAGCAGCCGGAATGGAGAGTAATGCGTTCAGGATAACCCTACAAGGTGATATATATGGCATAAAAGCATATAATTCCAGTGGTGCAGACTATGCTGAATTCTTCGAATGGGAGGATAAGAATACTAAGCACGAAGATCGAGTAGGTTACTTCGTAACTCTATCGGAAGAATTTATTCGAAAAGCTCGAGCCACAGATAATTATGTCCTCGGTGTCATATCCGCAACTCCAGGTGTGGTTGGGGATTCTCAATCTGAAGACTGGGTTAACCGTTACGTCAAAGATGAATGGGGTCGGGTTGAATATGAGGAGGTTATCGTTCCAGCTAGAACCTATCTAGATGAAGAACACAACGAACTAGTTCTTGAAGAGGAACAGGTATCTACACTCCCAAAAATCAATTCTGAATGGGATAATACTAGAGAATATATTCCTAGAGAAAACCGCCCAGAGTGGTCCTACGTGGGTCTTATGGGTAAACTCTTAGTTCGAGATAACGGTCAATGTGAACCTGGTGGCTATTGCTATCCTAACGATGACGGAATTGCTGTTCCAGAATTAAATGAAGTGAAAGGATTCCGGGTGATGAAACGGACGTCTCGAAATATCATACAAATTGTACTTAAGTAAAAGATAGTGTTAGCCGAGTCCACTCTTAAAAGAGTGAACTTTTTAATTGAACACTAAAATCGGAATGATGGGAAAATTATTTGTCTGGGATGATGGTACATGCCAGGTCAACGGGTGGCGTTTTTATTTTGCCCTCGGGACCTCCCGAGGGCTATTCACATCTACAGGAGGGAATTTATGTGGACAACGCACTAAGAGTCATTATTGCCATAGCCGGCTCATCCGCATCATTTTTATTTGGGGGTTGGTCTTCCTTGCTGAACATTTTGCTTGCTTTTGTGATTATTGATTATGTGACGGGTGTGGGGGCGGCGGCAAAAGAGGGTAGACTGAACAGTACGGTAGGTGTCTGGGGCATCGCCAAAAAGGTTTCGATCTTCGCGATCGTTGCGGTATCGCATATGGTCGATTCTGCGCTGGGGGGTTCGCATTTGTTCAGGGATGCGGCGATTTTCTTTTTTCTGGCGAATGAGCTGCTTTCTTTTCTGGAAAATGCGGGCCGCATGGGAGCGCCGATTCCGCCTATGCTGCGGAAGGCCGTTGAAGTGCTGAAAGGGAAGGGTGCTGATCAATCATGAAAAAGGTATGGCTTGACGCCGGGCATGGCGGAAAGGACCCGGGGGCGACGG
>RCUU01001197.1_pt1 | contig 12802 bp, 12 predicted proteins | sample 2166211 | NCBI WGS metagenome assembly RCUU01 (sample SAMN09932620, study PRJNA488358) | compost metagenome | feature: garden; material: soil; isolation source: compost soil in phenylacetic acid-enriched culture | place: Germany: Experimental Botanical Garden Goettingen | collected 2016-01-27
GGCACGTGCCGCTGACGGTTATTGTCGGGAGGGAGGGTGTAAAGGGACGAGACGCAAGGGCGTATCAAGGCATAAAGAATGTGTAAATTTGGCGGCCCTCGGGGCCGCATCGCGGCGGTCTGGCTATCCGACAAGCCCGCTCCTACAAGGATCACCGAAACCCTGTAGGAGCGAGCTTGCCCACGATGCGGTCAAAAGGCCGCATACAAAAATCAGGAACGCTGCCCTCCCGCCACCTCGCTCCGGCTCCAGTCCAGCAGCAAGCTATACGCCACCGCGAGCAACGTCGGCCCGATGAACAAGCCGATGAAACCGAATGCCAGCAACCCACCGAACACCCCCAGCAACACGATCACCAGCGGCAGGTTGCCGCCGCGGCTGATCAGGTACGGCTTGAGCACGTTGTCCACGCCGCTGATGATGAACGTACCCCACATACCCAGGAATACAGCCATGCCGTATTCACCCTTCCAGGCCAGCCAGGCCGTGGCTGGGATCCATACCAGTGGTGGGCCCATGGGGATCAGGCTGAGCAGGAAGGTAACGATACCCAGCACCAGCGCCCCGGGCACGCCCGCGATGAGAAAACCGATCAGCGCCAGCACCGCTTGCGCGGCGGCGGTGCCGATCACGCCATTGACCACGCGCTGCACAGTGCCGGCCACAAGTCCCAGGTAGTATTCCGCCCGTTCGCCCATCAGCCGTTCCAGCAGCGCCAGGACAAAGGCGGCCAGGCGCGGGCCGTCGCGGTAGAAGAAAAACACGAAGACCAGGCTCAGGGTCAGCTCCAGGATACCGCCGCCAATTTGCGCGCTGCGGGCCAGGAACCAGTTACCGACCTGCCCAAGGTAAGGCTTGATCGTCACCATCATGGCCGCGCCGCGCTGATCGATGGTGTTCCAGATTTCCACCGCGCGATGGCCAATGATAGGGATACCGCCCAACCAGGCCGGCGCTTCGGGCAACCCATCGACCTGCACATCGCGAATGAAGGCCGTGGCATCACGCACATGGTCGGCCAGGTTGAAACCCAGCCACACCAGCGGCAACGCCACAATCAGCATCCACAATACCGTCAGCACAGCGGCAGCCAGGGTTTCGCGACCGTTGAGCAGGCGCGTCAGCAGGCGCATCAGCGGCCAACTGGCAAACGCCAGGATAGCGCCCCAGAGCAGTGCCGAAATAAACGGCGCCATGACCCACAGGCCTGCACCGAACAAGGCCAGCAGTAGGATTTGCACCAGCAGGCGGTCATTATTGATCATTACACATTGCACCGATTCAAAAGGCGAGCAGCATTCAGCGTATCAGTTCCAGGTGCAGCCCGGGCACCTCCTCGGTGCCGGCCTCCAGCCGCGCCGGCCGTACGCCGGCGCCCACCAGTGCCTGGCGCCAGGCCTGCGCCTGCTTACCGGAAAGACTGACGCGCAAACTGCTGTCCAGGTTCAGGCCGCGGCTCAACAAGGTGACCCAGGCTGCGCTCGGCTCGCCGTCGAGGTCCGGATAATCCAGCTCACCGGTGCTGCGCAACTCCCAGACTACTGTGGAGGCGGTGGGCAAGAGCTCCTTGGGTAGCTCATCGGCGACAAACTGTTCGACATGCAGGTACGCCTTGCGGTTGCCTCGGGTGATTGCATAGACGGCAATCAAAGTGTCGTGCTCGGGCTCGGCTTTGCGCAGCAACAGGAACGACTGCTGCTCATCCCCCCCCGAGATACGCGCACTGGTGCTGAGAATTTCATTGATCCATACGCTGCTTTCGCCGCAATCCCTGGCCTGGCACCGGAACAACAGGTAACCGCCTTGTTGCTGCAGTGCCTTGCGGGCAGCAGTGAAGGCTTCGCCGGCGGTTTGCTCGGGCGCCAACTCATAGGTGATCGAACTGATATGGCCTCGACTCTTGATCTGCCCTTCCATGCGCAACTGGCCGCTGATCTTGCGCACCGGGCCCAGCGGGTAAATCCGCTCCTGCTCGCTGGCGGTACTTTGCTGCTCGGCGACGACCTTGGCGTCGAGTGGCGCGGGCAAGCCCGGAATATCGGCGGCCTGCAAGGTGCCGATGAGTCCAAACCCCACCAGCGGCATGCCTAAAGCACGGATGGTTCTGCTAAAGGCACTCATCGGCGGGCTAAGGCCGTGGCGCCGCAGGTGGCGATACGCGTTGCAGCGGTGTAGAGCTTTTGCATGGTTGTCTCCCTATTCAACCCGCCAAGCCTCGACAGTTGACCGCTGCAAGTCAAGAACTGGCAAAAAAGCGATTGAAACAGTCTGCAACAAGGGTTGCCCCGGCTTCATCGTTCACATGCAGATGATGCCCGCCCGCAAGCGGTTCCGTGCTAAAGGGTAGCTGCTCGAGCAGCGCCGTGTGAGTCGCCAGCATGCCGTCTTTGGCCACCACCAATTTTGCCGGGCAGGCCACTCGCTCGACAAAGGTCAACGCCTGCGCCTGGGTCAGGCGTAGTGGCGAAGGCAGCGTCAAGCGACTGTCGCTGCGCCAGGTGTAGCCACCGGGCACCGGCATCAGGCCGCGCTGGGCCAACAGTTCCGCCGCCTCACGGCTGACCGCGACCGCCCCCTTCATTCGCGCTTCCACCGCCTGATCGAGGGTGGCATACACCGGCTTGCGCTTGCCTAAATGCGCCATTTGCGCGGCCAGGGCCATGCCCATGCGTTCGGCCGCACTGGTTTGCGACGTCGGCGGGATTACACCATCGATCAACGCCAGGCGATTGATGCGTTCGGGCAAGGAGCCTGCCAGAATCACCGAGACGATTGCGCCCATGGAATGCCCGAGCAGTGAAAAACGCGTCCAGCCCAGCTGTTCGGCCACCTGCAACACGTCATGGGCATAGTCCCATAGTGCGTAACCGGCCCCTGTCGGGCGATGGTCGGAATAGCCATGGCCGGCCATGTCCAGGGCAACGATGCGCAACCCTGTCAGCTTCGGTGCCAGGCGCGCGAAACTGTTGGCGTTGTCCAGCCAGCCGTGCAGGGCAATCACAGGCTGACCGTCGGCGGGGCCGAACAAATGCGCAGCCAGTTCGATGTGCGGCAGGCTCAGGCGAACCTCTTCAACGGTCGTGCTCATGCGCAGACCTGTGCTGCCTGCTGCCAACGGCCGAGCACGTCCTTGAGCAAGGCTGCCGTATCGTGCGGGCGCTCCAGCGGAAACATGTGGCCACCTTGCATCCGGTGAAACTCTCCGTGGGGCAAACGCCTGGCGGTACTGACATGGTGACGCATGACCACGTCGCTGCGGCTGCCACCCACCAGGGCCAGCGGCACTTGCAATTGATTAAGCCGCCCCGGGCTGATATGCGGCACGCTGCGGTAGATGCTGATTTCAGTGGCGGCTTCGAAACGCAGGCGCAGCTTGTCGCCATGGGGTTGCAGGCCGTGCTGCAAGTAGGCGTCGAAACAGTGTGGGTCGAAACTGCGAAACAGTGTCTTGCCGGCAAAATAGGCTCGCGCGGCTTCATGGTCGGCGAACTCTTCGCGTCGGCCCAGGGTGCGCCCGGCCGGGGTGATCCGGTCAATCAAGCCCAAGCGCTTGGCCGCACGAATAACCCACTGGTCGGTGCGTGTCAGCAGTGGCGAATCGAGCATCACCACGCCTCGGTAATACTGCGGGCAGCGCAATGCCGCATGCAGATGCAACAGCCCGCCAAAGGAATGGCCCACACCCCAGACCGGTTCCGGCAGTTGCTGCAGATGGTGGACGAGCTCATCAACCAGGTGCAGCCAGTTGTCACCCACCGGAAAACGCGGGTCATGGGCATGCTGTGACAAATGGTTGACGCTATAGTCCGGTGCCAGGGCAGCAAAAAGCTTGCTGTAGGTGCCCGATGGAAATCCATTTGCATGGGCGAAGAAAACCGGCTGCGACATATCCACTCAATCCTGTCATGAACGTCGCACGATTGTCCGCAGACACGGCCGTACGCGCAATGGCCGTAACCGCCATCGGCGATGACAAGCCGGACATCTGGGTTATTCGAAATGTTTCGCGGTCCTTCTGCGCCCCCACACTAGCAGGCCGGGAACAGCACTACACCTATCAGAAGTAACAGGTAGCTCGCATTTCTGCTAGTAGGCAGCCCGCGATAACCGATGAACCATGCGAGGACTATTTGTTGAAGGATGGAGCCTCCAATGCCGAATCAAACTATCGCCAGCTTGCACGCCTGTACCCCGACACTCGCTGTCAGCGACCCACGGGGCCTCACCCTGCGCACGGTGACCTTTCACCGCACAAGCAGCAGCGCAAGACCTGAAGAGCGGATCAATAGCCAGACCTACAATTGGGTTGGCAAGCCGGTCGCTCATCGCGACCCCCGATTGTTTGCCCAAGCCCGGGAAAACAGCAGCACACCGGACAACCTCAATACCCTGTTCAGCGTTTCCGGAGCGGCGTTGCTGCATGACAACGTCGATGCCGGCTGGCGCCTGGAATTAATGGGCGAAGCAGGGCAAGTGATCGAGCGTTGGGACAGCCGTCGCAGTCATGTTCGTCTCCACTATGACGACTGGATGCGCCCGCAGTCGCTGTCCGAGCAACGCCAAGGCGAATCAAGGAAGATCGTCGAACGCTACACCTATGCGGGCTCTACGCCTGACTTCCAGTCGTACAATCTGTGCGGGCGGATGATCCGCCATGACGATACTGCCGGCACGGTGCATGTTCGATCCTTGAGCTTGCAGGGAACGCCGCTGGAGATGACCCGGCGCTTTTTGCTCGGCCTCGAGCTTCCTGACTGGCCCGAAGACGAAACCCTGCGCGACGGCCTGCTCGAGGCAGGTGCCGGGGCCACCACTTATTCACGCTACAACGCACTCGGCGAAAGCTGCGGCCAGACCGATGCCAGAGGCAACACGCAATACGTGCGTTTGACGGTGGCCGGGCAATTACACGAAAGCCGCCTGCAACTGGCCGGGCAACCCGAACAGCCCCTCGTCAGCGGTATTCACTACAATGCGTCCGGCCAGATCGAACAGCAAACGGCTGGAAACGGCGTAGTCAGCCGTTGTGAATACGCCGCGCAAAACGGCCGATTGCTTCGCATAAAGGCACAGAAAGCCTCGGGGGAGATACTTCAAGACTTGCGTTACAAGTATGATCCGATCGGTAATGTGTTGAGCATTGAAGATACCGCCCAGCCGGTCAGTTTTTTCAAAAACCAACGCACCGAGCCGCTGAGTACGTTCAGCTACGATACGTTGTATCAACTGATAGAAGCCGTCGGCCGCGAAGCGAGTACTGCCAACCTCGGCCCTACCCTGCCAGCGCTGCAGGTGCCGGCCGATCCCGGCCGGTTTACCCGCTATAGCCAAACCTACCGCTATGACGCAGGTGGAAACCTGTACGAGCTACGTCATGTCGGCGTACAGCGCTATACCCGGCGCATGGCAACGGCGCGCCACAGCAACCGTAGCCTGCCCGAAAACAGCCTGGGTGAGTTGCCGCGTGAAGCACAAATCACCGACGCTTTCGATGCCGCCGGCAACCTGCAGGCGCTACAAGCGGGGCAGCCGCTGAGATGGGATTTACGCAACCAATTGAGCCAGGTCGACCAATTGGTACGCGAGAGCGGCTCGAACGATACCGAGGTATACATCTATGACGGCGCAGGCCTGCGCCAGCGCAAAATCAGCTTCAGCCAAACCCGCGCAAACACCCATCGAGCCGAAGTCCGCTATTTGCCGGGGCTGGAAATTCGCACCAATACCGCGACTGGGGAAACGCTCCACGTCATCAACGTTCAGGCCGGGCTCAGCAGTATTCGTGTGTTGCACTGGGAAATCGGTCGCCCCGATGCCATTGCCAATGACCAACAGCGTTTCAGTCTGAATGATCATCTCGGTTCCAGTTCCATGGAGCTGGATAGTCAGGCACGCCTGATCAGCCATGAGGGCTTTTACCCCTACGGTGGCACAGCTTGGTGGGCCGGCAGGAGTCAACTGGAAGCCGCGTACAAGACTGTTCGTTATTCCGGCAAGGAACGCGATGCCACCGGCCTTTATTACTATGGCATGCGTTACTACGCGCCGTGGCTGCAACGCTGGATCAACCCCGACCCGGCCGGCCCGGTGGATGGGCCGAACCTGTTTGCGATGGTGCGCGGCAATCCGCTGAAATTCGTCGACTCCACGGGCCTGGCGGCGACCTGGTCCGAGATTGGGCGGGCCGCGGCGGCGAGCCTTGGGCGCGGCTTTGTCGGTGAGCTGGCCGCAGGCGGTACCTCTGTCGCCACCGGGGCCTTGCTGGACCTTGCACCTGAGTCAGACAGCGCCAATGACGCCTTGACGGCTGCCGGCGCAATCGTTGGGGCAGTACAGGGTGGCCTTGCAGGCGGACTCCTGGCACGACGCGCAGCCAGGGGGCGATCAGCCCTTGTACGAAATGCAGCGACAGTAGCCGGTGGAGTGGCCGGCGGGATTATCGGGGCACTGCCTTCAGTGCTCGGTAATTTTATTCAGGACCCTACTTCCGATCCCACACAAACCAGACCGAACAATCCAATCGCCATTTCGCTACTGCGTACCAACGCGGGTATTTGGGCGCGAGACCTTGTACTGCGTACGCTCGGTGACTATGGCGCTCAATTCACCTTCGACCAGAATCCCACCGTACGCGTGACAGCCCTCAACGCCGTTCCCTATGCCGGATTACTGGCAGGCGCCGGTGCCTTGGGGTCGGTGCTTCCTGATGCGGTGAACGCGACTTTAGTGTCCCCGGTCGTGGAGGCTGCCAATGATGCATTTGTCAGTACAATCATTGGGCGGGGGCCGGACTCGAGCTTTGATGAGGGCAGCCCGCTTCGCGAGTTCAGCCTTGGGCGCTCGCTTCCTAGCCCGCTAGAAGTCGTGCATGGCGCAACAGTCGACAGTGCCCTTGCCAATATTGCCCTTGCGGGAACGAGTTTGCTGCCACTATTGAGTCTGAATAACGCCGGGGCAGGTGCCATTGGCAACGCACTCAATGCCGCCAGGGCTTTGGCCGGCCCTCTGACCCAAAGGGCATTGGAAGCGACGAACAGCGGAAATTATCGTCCCACCCCAAGCACGACAAGAAACCGCAGAGCTGCCAACGACAGCGTTGTGACAATTTCCTACCAACGCAGAGGGAGCATTGCCACTATCGCTTGATAGCACATGGCGTCACGGGTGTGACGCCATGTGCTTATCGCCGCTCAACGTGCCGGTGCCGCCTCTCCTAAGGGCACCACCGCCATGGTCAGGCGCGAGATGCAACTGGCTTTGCCTTTATCGCCGCTCAGGCGAATATCCCAGACGTGGGTGGTGCGGCCGATATGCACCGCTCGCGCCACTGCCGTCACTCGCCCGCTGCGCAAACCGCGCAGGTGGTTGGCATTGATTTCCAGGCCCACGCAGTAGAACTTCGTCGGGTCGATGCACAGGTAGCTGGCCATCGAGCCAACGGTTTCGGCCAGCACCACGGAGGCACCACCGTGCAGCAAGCCATAGGGCTGATGGGTGCGGTGGTCGACGACCATGCTGGCGGTCAGCGACTGCTCGTCGCAGGCCTCGAAGCGAATATCCAGCACTTCGCCGATCGTGTTCTTGTTCAACGCATTGAGCTGATCGATATCCGGAGTGGTGCGCCACAAACTCATTGTTCGTTCCTTGTTGTTGGGCATTGGTTCAAGCGTGTTCGATACCGCGCAGTGTCATCGCCCCTGCCAGCACAAACTCACCTTCAAGCTCTGCCAGGCTGGCTGTGTGCATGGGAGGGCCGTCTTGCCGGCTGCCTGCCACGAGCAGGCCCACCAGTTTACTGACCAGTGGCTGGTGGCTGACCAGCAGCAGGTTGCCCTGCCCCAGTTTTTCCAGTTCGGTAACGACAGCGGCTGGATCGGTGTCGGGCGTCAGCCAGCCAACGGTGCTGATCTCCTTGCCGAAACCCAGCGCCTTCTGCACCAGCCAGGCCGTTTGCTGGGCGCGTACATAAGGGCTGGCATAAATGCCATCAAGCGGCGGCAGGCCCATCAGGTGTGCGGCGCTGCGCAGCACTTCTTCGCGGCCATGGGCGGTCAAGGCACGCCCGGCATCGTCGCGGCTGTGGGGCTCGGCCTGGCCGTGGCGCAGCACCCAGACTTTCATAGCTTCGGCTCCTCGTCACGCACCGGATGCGCCGCCGGAGGAACCTGGTGGGCGGCCTCGCCTTCCGGTGCGCGAGGGGTGGGCCAGTCGGCGAACGGCCAGGGTTTCTGGTCGCTATGGAAGCTGCCGAAACGGCCGATCTGCGCCAAAAACTGGCTGAGGCTATCGCCGAAGTTCATCAGGCTGGCGTTGGGCGCGCCATAGAACAGGCGGTACACCACCTGCACCAGTACCACACAGCCGAGCAGGGTTGCCGCCACCTGCCAGACCAACACGAACACCAGCATCCAGAGAATGCGCAGCACAATGGACTCACGCTCGGCCTGATTCGGGGATTGGTTCATGTCCTGCTCCTGTAGACGTTAATTGAAACCGCTGGTGGAAATGAAATCGACATCGGTCTTGGGTTCGCCGCGCATGAGCAGCTCGATCACCTGGTTCAAGGTCCGCCCTTCGAACAGGATGGCATGCAGGCCCGCCACCAGGGGCATGTACACCTGCAATTCCTGAGCCCGCGCTTTGAGCACCTTGAGGGTATTGACCCCCTCGGCCACTTCGCCGAGGCGGCTGACGGCTTCTTCCAGGCTCAAGCCCTCGCCCAGGGCAAAACCCACCTGATAGTTGCGGCTCTTGGGCGAAGAGCAGGTGACAATCAAGTCACCAACCCCGGCCAGCCCCAGGAAGGTCATCGGGTTGGCGCCCAGGCTCACGGCAAAGCGGGTCATTTCCGCCAATGCACGGGTAATCAGCATGCTCTTGGTGTTTTCGCCCATGCCCAGGGCCACGGCCATGCCGGCGATGATTGCATAGACGTTCTTCAGGGCACCGCCCAGCTCCACGCCGAAGCGGTCATTGCTGGCGTATACCCGGAACGTACGCCCGTGCAGCGCGGCCTGGACGCGCTGGCACAGCTCATCGTCTTCACTGGCAACCACAGTGGCGGTCAAGGCGTGCTCGGCCACTTCACGGGCCAGGTTGGGGCCCGAGAGCACACCGATACGCGCCTGCGGGGCGATTTCCTGGAGGATCTCGCTCATCAGCTTGAAACTTTGCGCTTCGATGCCCTTGGTCAGGCTGACCAGGAACCTGCCTTCCAGGCGATCGGCATGAGGAGCCAGCACCGCGCGCAGCGCGCTCGATGGCAGGGCAACGAAGATCAGCTCGCACGCCTCAAGGGTCGCCAGCAGGTCGGTCACAGGCTCCACACCGGCATGCACCTTGATGCCCTTGAGATAGCGCGGGTTCTCGCGCCGGGTGCGCATCGCCTCGGCCTGATCGGCATCGCGCATCCATTGCCGCACGCCCACGCCGTTTTCTGCCAGCAGGTTCGCCACGGCGGTACCGAAACTACCCCCTCCCAGAACTGCAACAGGCCGCTGTTCAGTCATATCCAATCCATTAAAACCAATAAAAGTGGCGATCCCATGCATTATACGGCGCGCTGCTGCATCGGCCAGTAGCAATGACCGAAACAGCTTGGGCACGCGCTCAGGACAGCTGGAAATGTCGCGATACTCGTTTAACATGCGCGGCCAAGACTAATAACTCAATACCGACAACAAGGCAGTGCCGTGTATTTTTCCGCCCCTCCTCGACGCCCGCTGCTGCTGGGTCTGCTGTTGAGCACCCACGTCGCGGCCGACGACCTGTGCCATGACGGCCAGGTGCTCGGCGACGCGGCGCGCACGGTGTGCGGCGACATCAAGCAGAACTCAACGGAAAACCGTTATGATCTGGAACTGCAGGGGGGCGCAAATGTTTGAAAATACCCACCTGAGCGGCAGCTCGGACACGCCGCGACTGGCCGTCAATTACCTCATCACGCCACGCAGTTGTGACAGCCGCCATGTCCTGTCATTCAGCGCAGCGCTGGAGTTCTAGCATGAGCCTGTGCCTGGTATGGCTGTGCACCGTAGTAATGTTCCTGACCTCTTCGGTGCAGGCGGCCGACGTTCTATTGACGGCCATGGAGGACAGCGACGCGGTTCGCGCCTTTACCGCTCAACTGGTCAAGCGCAGACCCAAGGATCAGGTGCGTTTCAGCCCCCTGGGGCAATTGCCACCACCCGGCAAGCTGCCGGCAGCCACCCGGCTGATTCTGCTGGATTCGGCCAGCCTCGGCTGGCGCCTGCAAGAACCCAAGGGGCCGGCGACACTGGTCTTGCGCGTCAGTCGCGTGCAGGCCCGCCAACGCCTGGGCAGCGCGCACCCCGAACACTTGAGCCTGCTGTGGAGCGATGCACCGCCCTCACGACAGTTGAACCTGACCCGCCAAGTATTGCCCCAGGTCATGCGGGTGGGCGTGCTCTACGGACGTCAGAGCGCTTTCTTGCTAGAAGAGGTGCGCAAGGCAGCGCGAACCCTGGACATGGAAATCATCAGCCAAGCCTGGACCGACACGTCCGACAACCGCGCCTTGCAGGTATTGCTCAAGCAAAGCGATGTATTGCTGGGCCTGGATGACCCGGAGGTCTACAACCCCAAGACCGCCAAAAGCCTGCTGCTCAGCAGCTATGCCGGACAGCGTGCGTTGATCGGCCCCAATGCGGCATTCGTCAAGGCAGGCAGCCTGGCCAGTACGTACAGTGACCAGGATGACTGGGTGGAAATCATCGCGGGTTTGCTCGACCGGCCGCCGTCCACTTGGCCGCGCAGTCTCTACCCTGCCCGCTTCAAGGTCGCGGGAAATCAGCAAGTGGCGCGCTCGCTCGGCATCGCACCGATCGACGAACTGGCTGTCGCCAACGCTCTGGCTGAAGGAGAAGCCCCATGAGCCTGCGCTTGAGCTGGGACATTCATACCCGCACGCAAATCATCTGCCTGGGTCCGGCGTTGCTGTTGACGCTGTTGCTGATCAGTTTCTTTACCTTCGTTCGCATCCAGGACCTGCGCCAGGAAATGAACCATACCGGCCAGTTGATCGCCAACCAACTCGCTCCGGCATCCGAATATGGGGTCATTTCCGGTAACGACGAGGTGCTCAATAGCCTGTTGCGGGCGACCCTGGCGATTCCCCACGTACGTTTTCTCGAAGTGCAGGACGATGCCAACCACATCCGGGTCTATGTGGAACAACCGGGCGAAGCCGAGTCACGCGCGCAACTGATCGAAGTGTTCCAGGCGCCAATTCGCCTGCAGCGCATCCCCCTCAACGGCGATTTCCTGCAAGACACCAATCCAACGGCGCAGCACACCAGCGAAGATTACCTGGGGCGGGTAATCGTCGGCATGTCCAACGACGCCTTCAACCAGAGGCAGCAGGAAATCCTGTTCAAGGCTGCCATCCTCGCGCTGTGCGCCCTGATGTTCTCCTACTGGCTTGCACGGCGGCTGGCCTTGAGCCTGTCCAGGCCGATCAGCGAGATGGGGCAAGCGGTCAAGGCCATTCAGGAAGGCGACTACAAGGCCCCGTTGCCCGTTGTCGACGATGCCGAGCTGGGCGACCTGGCCGAGCACATCAACAACCTGGCCCAGTGCCTGGAAGTCGCCAGCCAGGAACAACAGCAAGCGATCGCGCAATTGATTCAGACGCGCGAAGAGGCCGAGCGCGCCAATAACGCCAAGACAGAGTTCCTGGCCATGATGAGCCATGAGTTGCGCACCCCGATGAATGGCGTGCTGGGCATGCTGCAACTGCTCGAGACTACGCCCCTGAACGATGAACAGACTGAATATGCCGCGTTGGCCACGGAGTCGACCGAGCACCTGCTCAAGGTGATCAATGACATCCTCGACTTCTCGCGCATCGAGCGCACCACGCTGGAACTGGAACACATTCCGTTTTCCCTCGCCGAACTGATCAATAGCAGTGCCCAGGCATTTGCCCATAGCGCCCAGCAACGCGGCCTGAAACTCGACTTGCGGCTGCCACCGGGTTTCGAGGCACTGCATGTCGAAGGCGACCCGACGCGCATTCGCCAGATTCTGGTCAACCTGATCGGCAACGCACTGAAATTCACCGAGGCCGGCAGCGTCTGCATCGAACCGCAGTGGCAAGTCCTGGACCATCAATTGATCTGGCTCACCTGCACGGTACGCGACACCGGCATCGGCATCAGCCCGGAACGCCTGGAAATGATGTTCGTCGCCTTTGCCCAAGCCGACAGTTCGATTTCCCGCCGCTATGGCGGTACCGGGCTGGGCTTGTCGATTGCCCGCACCCTGGCCGAGCGCATGGGCGGCACGCTGCGTGCGCAAAGCGAAGAAGGCCGCGGTTCGGTATTTACCCTGGAAATACCCCTGGCGCTGAGCGAGCGACCCAGCCTGCCGAGCCTGAGCCGCCATGCCATCGGCGACAGCGGCCAGGGTCGCAATGTGCTGCTGGTAGAAGATAACCCGGTCAACCAGGCCGTTATCGAGGCCATGCTGCGCAGCCTGGGCTTCAATGTGTGCGTGGTGGGTGATGGCGCCCAGGCCATCGAACAGGTCAAGGCCCAGGGCTACGCCGCGGTGCTGATGGATTGTCGGCTGCCGATCGTCGACGGCTACCAGGCCACCGAACGCATTCGCCAGTTGCCCGGTTGCGCCAGGCTGCCGATCATCGCCTTGACCGCCAATGCCTTGCAGGGTGACCGCGAGCGCTGCCTTAAGGCCGGCATGAACGATTATCTCGCCAAGCCCTTCAAGCGCACCGACCTGCAACAAATTCTGCAGCGTTGGTTGCCCGGCGAACGAGCCTTGG
>RCUU01001199.1_pt1 | contig 12780 bp, 13 predicted proteins | sample 2166211 | NCBI WGS metagenome assembly RCUU01 (sample SAMN09932620, study PRJNA488358) | compost metagenome | feature: garden; material: soil; isolation source: compost soil in phenylacetic acid-enriched culture | place: Germany: Experimental Botanical Garden Goettingen | collected 2016-01-27
GACAACATAAATCTATTGAAATATACCTATAAACTTATTACTAAAGTCCCAATCGTATTGAAAAATACGCTAATTTGACAAATTTATGGAACTATAATTATGGTAAAAATAATTTTCTTTTTTTGCGATTTTAAAATTGGAAATTAATCATCTGTTTATTCCTAGTATTATCCATTATGGAGATCGGCATAAAAGCATAACCAATAACGGCATACGGAGCTGAACGGTCATGGCCATCGCGAAAAAGAGACTTGGAGATTTGCTGGTAGAAAATAATATTATTTCGCAGGAACAGCTGCTTGAAGCACTTGCGGAACAGCGTAAGAGCAAGCGTAAGCTTGGCGATCTGCTAATCTCTCAAGGCTATATCACGGAGCAGCAGCTGATTGAAGTGCTTGAATTTCAGCTTGGTATCCCGCATGTCAGTTTATTTAAATACCAGATTGATCCTGCGATCACACAGATAATCCCTGAAAGTATGGCTAAGCGTTATCAGGTGCTACCCTTCTTGAAAGAGGGCGGTAAGCTGATGGTTGCGATGGCCGATCCGCTGGATTATTTTGCGATAGAAGATTTGCGAATGAGTACAGGGTTCCGGATCGAACCTGCTATTTCTACGAGGGATGAGCTACAGCGGGCGATTGCGCGTCATTATGGGATGCGTGATTCTATGAATCAGATGTTGGTAGAGCTCCCGACACAAGAAGAAATAGAAGAAACAGAGATTACAGACGAGGACTCTCCGATTGTACGTTTAGTCAATCAGATGATTCAGCAGGCAGTTGCCCTGCGAGCCTCTGATATACATATGGATCCAGGTGAAAATAATCTAACGATCCGCTACCGCATTGATGGAACCTTACGGACAGAGCGGATTATTCCTAAGCAGATGCAAGGCTTCATTACCGCCCGTCTGAAAATAATGGCCCGACTAAATATCGCAGAACGACGATTGCCACAGGATGGGCGGATCAAGATGCAGTTCGATTACAAGATGGTAGATATTCGTGTGTCCTCATTGCCAACAATGCACGGAGAGAAGATTGTATTGCGGTTGCTAGATTTAAGTTCAGGTGTCAAATCGGTAGATGCTTTGGGATTCAGTGAGGGGAATGCGGAGGCTTTTAAGGAAATGATCGCACGTCCTTATGGAATTCTGCTGATCACGGGACCTACAGGTAGTGGAAAAACAACGACTTTATATTCAGCACTGAATCAACTCAATGTAGAAAGTGCAAATATTATCACGGTTGAAGATCCAGTGGAATATCAGCTTGAGGGTGTAAACCAGGTGCATGTAAACTCGGCTATTGGTTTAACCTTTGCGGCTGGACTGCGCTCGATTCTTCGACAAGATCCGAATATTGTAATGGTCGGCGAGATACGGGATGCGGAAACTGCTGAAATTGCGGTTCGCGCCTCATTAACGGGTCATCTAGTGTTATCTACTTTACATACAAATGATGCGATTAGCTCCGTCTCTCGTTTGCGGGATATGGGGGTGGAGCCTTATTTGATTGCCTCTTCACTAATTGGTGTGGTAGCGCAGCGGCTCGTTCGTAAAATCTGTACTGACTGCAAAGAAACCTACAAACCATCTGAGCAGGAAGCAATTATGCTACGCAGCTTGGGGCTACCAGGGGATGAGCTGCATCGTGGCCGAGGCTGCGGTAGCTGTAGCAGTTCTGGTTATCGTGGCCGAATAGCGATTCATGAGGTGTTAAGCATTGATGATCACATACGGCAGCTTATTACGAATACTGCTTCAGTAGAGGAACTGCGTGCAGCTGGTAAAGAACGTGGACTTGTCCAACTGATGGATGATGGCTTGCTCAAAGTCAGTCAAGGGATTACAACGCTTCAAGAAGTTATGCGCGAGACGGTCTCGCATTAGAATCTACCAGGTGTTTTTCATTTGAAAATAGGGGGAGCAGCGGATGCCAACGTATACGCGGGATATTAGACAGCTTTTGCAGACGGCTTACTCCTCCAAAGCTTCCGACTTACATATCTCTGTAGGATCGCCTCCGGTTATACGTTTGGATGGAACGCTGCACCCGCTTGAGGGTGAACTCGTAGCTGCTGATGAAGCTGCGGAAATGGCCGAAACGCTGCTTGGCAGTGAACGAAATGAAATGTTTCGAAGTACAGGTGAGCTGGATTTCTCTTATCCGCTTGCTGGCGGGGTAAGATTTCGGGTGAACGTCTATCGTCAGCGTGGCGAAATTAGTATCGCTGCCCGGGCGATTCCGGCAGAGATCCCGCGTCTGGAACAGCTGTCGATGCCGCCGATTTTGACTACTTTGTCGCTTAAGCCACAAGGTCTAATTTTGGTTACAGGACCTACAGGCAGCGGCAAATCTTCTACGCTCGCAGCGATGCTGAATTATGTTAACCAGACAGAGAGCAAGCATATTGTGACGTTAGAAGATCCTATAGAATTTCTACATCACCATGGAACCTGTCTAGTAGATCAACGTGAAGTGGGCAGCGATACCGCTAGTTTTGCTAATGGCTTACGTGCTGCCTTACGTCAGGACCCGGATGTTATTCTCGTTGGTGAGATGCGGGATTTGGAGACCATTTCAGCAGCGGTTACGGCCGCAGAGACAGGTCATCTTGTAATGGCCACCTTACATACAACAGATGCACCACAGACGATTGATCGAATTATTGACGCTTTTCCAGGCCATCAGCAAGGACAGATCCGTTCACAACTCGCCTCGGTGTTACTGGCAGTAGTCAGTCAGCGGTTGTTCCCAAGGGTTGGAGGACGGGGGCGGCTATGCGCAACGGAGATTCTGGTTAATACACCAGCCGTGGCTAACCTCATTCGTACCGAGAAGACGCATCAGATCAAAAACGTAATGCAAACCGGACGCTCGCAAGGCATGCATACTCTGGACATGAGTATCCGCGACTATTTATCACAAGGGCTTATTGACCCGGTTGCAGCTAAAGCATTTATGACGGAGGTGAGTAACTAATGCCTCTTTTTGAATATCAAGTGAAGACAGTGACAGGGAAATCGATCAAAGGGAAACTAACGGCAACCGATAAACCTACGGCGATGGGAGAGCTGCGCAAGCGGGGGCTTACAGTATTCTCGCTAATCGAACGCAAAACCACGATTTTATCGATGGACATTTATATCGGTAATCCGGTCAAGCCGCTTCATTTCATCATTTATTGTAGGCAATTTGCTACGCTCATGCGTGCTGGGGTGTCGATTGTGGATGCAACACGTATTTTGGCAGAGCAGACAGAGAGTAAGCCGCTGCGCAAAGCGCTAGTAGATGTGAATTCTAGCCTGATGCGCGGGATCTCGTTCTCACAAGCCGTTCAGGATCATAAAAAAATCTTTCCGCAGCTATTCGTCAGCATGATCCGTGCAGGTGAGGAATCCGGTGATATTGAGGGAACCTTGGACAGGCTGGCGATGTTTTTTGAGAAACAGCACACCACGACAGAGAAGATCAAGTCTGCGCTCACTTACCCGATTACGGTCGGGGTTATGGCGATTGGAGCGGTTATATACCTACTCTGGGCAATTGTTCCACAGTTTGTAACGATGTTCGAATCGATGAATGCGGAGCTTCCGGCGATTACGAAGATGGTATTGGCGCTTAGCAAAAGCATTCAAGGTCAATGGTATTTCTGGATACTCGGAGTTCTTCTCCTAGTGATAGCTTTTCAGATTACAAAACGCACGGAAAAGGGAGCCTATGCACTCGATTATGCCAAGCTGAAGATTCCGGTGTTCGGCAAATTGAATCAAAAAGGCTCAATTGCTCAGTTTACGCGTACTTTTTCTTCTCTTTATGCCAGCTCAGTCCCGATCCTGCAATCCTTGATGATTGTAGAGGAGGTAGCCGGAAATAAGGTGATCGGGAAATTTATCCGTAGTGCAGGGGATTCGCTGCGGCAAGGAAATCCACTATCTGAGCCGTTAAAAAAAGCCTGGGTCTTCCCTCCACTAGTTACACAGATGATTGCGATTGGTGAAGAGACGGGGGCGCTGGACACGATGTTGTCGAAGGTAGCTGATTTTTATGAGATGGACGTGGAGAATACCGTTGATCGTCTGAAGTCACTGTTAGAACCATTGCTGATTGCTTTTCTAGCAGGTGTTGTAGGTGTGATTGTGGCCGCCATTATGCTGCCGATGTTCAGTCTGTATGGCAATATGTGAACCTTGAGGTTCCTTGTACATATTGAGAGGGGTGACGCCGGGGAGGCGGGGCAGGGTAGCAGAACTTTTTGTTGGCGCTCGACAAGGAAGGACGAGCATTGTAGCTAGCGGGATTCACGGAAATCCAAGATATAGGCCTTATTATCACACACCACTTATGAGGGGGAAAACAAATGTTAGCACAAGCGATTAAAAGAAGATTGAGCAAAGAGGAAAATCAAAAGGGGTTTACGCTGATTGAGTTGCTGGCGGTTATCGTTATTTTGGGGATTATTGCGGTTATTGCAGTTCCTTTGATTGGTAATGTAATTTCCAATTCAAAAGCTAACTCTGATGTAGCTACAGCCCGTCAGATTTATGATGCAGCTCGCTTATATGTAATTGGTGAACACAGTGGAGACTTCACAAATCGGGTGGTTACAATTGATAACGCAACTAGTCCAGCTACCGATTTGGTGGGTACAGGGTATTTAGATAATAATCTTGTGCTTCCTAGCACAAAAGGTGCGATTACAGGGGGAACAGTGACATTTAATGGTGAAGGTCAGTTGAGTGCCTTGTCTTTGACGGTAACGGGACTCGACGCAGCGAAGACCTTTACACCGGCTGAGGTTTTAAGTTCTGAACCAGCATCACCGGCTAATTAATTATAGAATAATAAATAATAACTCAGAAAAATCACCTAAGGAATCGGGCTTCCCGATTCCTTTTTTAAAATCCGAAAGCTAACAGAGGACATCCATGACGATATTCATCGCAAGTTACATCACAGTACTGGGTCTAATTCTAGGCTCCTTTTATAACGTAGTGGCACTGCGGGTGCCAGCTAAGGAATCGTTGCTTAATCCACCGTCACATTGCCCGAACTGCAATACGCGGCTAAAGGCGCGGGATTTGTTTCCGGTGATAAGCTATCTGCTGTCAGGAGGCAAGTGTCGTTATTGTGGCACAAAGGTATCGCTATTATATCCGCTAGGAGAAGCGGCAACGGGTTTGCTTTTTCTATGCGTGTACTTGCAGTTTGGGCTGTCAGGTAAGGCAATCCTCGGATTGGTATTTGTGAGTCTGGCGGTTATTGTCACGGTTGCAGATTTGAAGTACATGCTGATTCCGAACAAGGTGTTGTTATTCTTTTTGCCGCTGCTGCTCATTCTTGTACTGCTATTTCCGGAAGGACCGTTATGGCATCACCTGCTAGGAGCTGTGCTTGGAGGAGGAGTTCTTATTCCTTTTGTTCTGTTAGGTGGAATGGGAGCCGGGGATGTGAAGTTATTTGCGCTGCTGGGTCTGGTGATTGGCTTTCCAAATGTGATTTTGGCTTTTTTGGTGGCTTGTCTGCTTGGGAGCGTGGTGGGAGGATTGCTGATGCTGCTCGGTATCATCAAACGTAAACAGCCGGTTCCATTCGGCCCATGGTTAGCTATAGGGGCTTTAATTAGTTTCGGATATGGTTCACACATCATTGGCGCGTATCTCTCGCTTATCGGATAGGAGGACATCGATCACATGCTTGGATTAGGTCCCAAAATAGCCGGGCTTTCAATTGAAGCTTCCGGTATTCGTTATATTAGTTTTAAGAATAAACAGTCATGGGAAGTCCGTAAGAAACGGTTTCTCCCGCTCCTTCCAGGCATGATCATTGAGAATCAGGTGGCGGATAACGAGGCGCTTTATGATCGGGTAAGACAGTGGGTGAAGAAGGAAGGGTTACGGGGCAGTAAGGTTTCTTTATCCATTCCACCTTCGCAGATTATTATCCGCAAAATGAGCATACCCAGTACCAACGATAAGCAGGTAGAACAGCTCGTGAAGCTGGAAGTGGAGACCGGACTACATCTTCCATTCGAGAATCCAGTGTACGACTATGTAACGCTCGAAGTGGATGAGGAACATAGCCATTTGCTTGTATTTGCCGCTCCGCGAAAATCAATAGAGGATTATGTAGAAGTTCTGGAGCGGGCGGGCCTGCGGATAAGCAGTGTTGAGATTTCGGCAACCGCCTTGGCACGTGCTATAGCCACTGGGCATGGGGAGAGCTTTGCAGAGACGATGCTGATTAATCTAGAGTCATCGGTCATGGATATTTATATGTTCAGAAGCGGGAATCCGGTGTTTATTCGTACGATTAATTTGCTTGATCTGCATAAGGGAAGAAATGTTGCACCATTGGAATTCATGGCAGACAGTGAGGTCTTGGCAGAAACAGCAGTTGCTGTGGAAGAGCACCTGACACCGGAGCAAATGGTGGAGATCACTGCGGAAATCTCACGGATGCTCAGCTTCTACCAATATAGCTTGCACGATGGCTCGACTCGTATCAATAACTTAGTGATTACAGGTACCCCATCCATTCGTAAACAGCTAGACTTGGAGCTGCAACAGTCGCTGGCAGAACTCGACATAATACCGATAAGTCTAGACCAGATAGGTAAAGATGCTATATCTGATCCTGAGTTAAATGATTACCGAGTAGCCGCCGGGACAGCTCTAAAAAGCATCATTAGCGTCGACACGATTGACCTGCTGCCGCGAGAAGATCGGGAGACGTTATTATTCCCTTATGTGACCATGGGTCTTGTGGCGATTTGGCTGGTCGGAACGATTGGGACGGGGATTTATTTCTCAGCCAATAAGGGTCAACTCTCTAATGGTAAAGAGGAGCTGCAAGGCTTACAGGATCGCAGTTTAATGCTACAGGTAGAGCTAGGCAAACTTAAAAATAGTGGACCTGGGCAGTTAGATCGGAAGATGGCAATCGCAGAGATTCTGAAGTACAAGCTTAATGCAGTCGCCGTACTAAACGAGTTAGCGGGCGGGTTGCCGCCGGGTTCTCTTCTCCGTGACATTAACTACACCTACCGGACATCCATAGATCTGACTGTCAATGTACCAACCATGGCGGATGCCTCTAACTATTTAAGACAACTGCGTCAGATGTCTTTTACGGTGGACGCTTCTATTCAGAAGCTGACTGAAGGAACCGTGGATCAGAGGGCGGGAACAACGGATGCAGCCACTTCTTTAAATATGTATACAGCCATTTATAAAGTGAACTTATTAGCAAATAATCAACTGACAAATGGAACGGATGCAAGTCAAGAGGAGGTGAACAGCGATGGAACAGTTCAATAAGTATCGCTCTCCAATCGTAATGGGTGTATTGATTCTGTTCTTGATGCTGTTTGCCTTTTATATGCTGGGTGTTCAACCGACAAATAAGGAAATATCCGCACAGAACGCAGAGATCAGCCAGCTGGAAAAAGAAGCAGAGATTCTCCAAACTAAAATTAATGAACTAAAAAGCAGCGCCACTTCTTTAGACTCGGAACAACAGGAACTTCTGGCAGCACTCCCGAAAGGCGATGACAGTGAAGGATTGATTGATGACCTACGCGCGGTGGGGATGTCCTCACAGGCACGCTTAAAGGATGTTAGCTTTATTCTGGATGAGGCTAATCCAATTCAACAAATGACAGGCTCGGCTGAAGTGCTGTTCCCGACGGTCAAACAGGTCAAAATGACGGCTGTAGTAGAAGGCACCTATACAAGCATTCGGCAGTGGATGGATGAGCTGCAAACGCTGGTGCGTATCGTGAATGTAGACTCGTTTAATTTTCAACAATCCTATGAAGAGCGAGCTAAGGACAGTCCTGAAAGCATTTTGACTGCTAACGTTGCTTTCACAGCTTATTATGAAGCTGTTACTCCATCAACGAACTAAGTCTCTAACCATTGCAATAACACAATTACATGACTCCACTTTTCCTGTACTTCAGGAGGGTGGATTTTTTTCGTGACCGAAAAGTATAAATACGTTTTCATTCCTCTGTTTATTGGGTATTTTAGCTTGCGGGGTGCATAAGCTGGAACAGTGGCTATCGCCTGTGTTTTTCAGATGACAAAGGAGGAATTCCGGATGAGCAAAAAGTGGATGATTGGTTCGTTGGCCCTTTCCATAGGCCTGATTTCAGCAGGTGGGGGAGCTATGGCAGCTTCACCGTCAGCAGGGAGTACGGAAATCAAGAAGGTGGCTGTGTCTGCGCCAGGGAAAGAGGGCCCTGCTACTATTAATAATTTGACGGTAAAAAGTATCATTCCGCTGGTAGTCCATGCAAGAGCTCTTTATTTCTATAGTAATCGAGGCGGGAATATCTTCCCGATAGAAACCTTTACGTATAAAGCGCAGGAGTACCGTTACCTTTCCAGTGATATTGGCACAAAGGCAAAGCTGATGAATTACATAAAAAAAGCCTATACTCACAATGCTGCCGCCTATTATGTACAGACACAGTTTATGGAGTATAACGGAAGAATGTCGCAGGTTAATGCAGATTTGGGCAATTTATTAATGTATGAAAAAGCCACCGCCCGCATGCTTTCCAAGACTGCGACAACCGCTGAATTTGAACTGACCGTTCCTTATCCAGATGCGCAGGCAAGCAGTGAGTCGGTGTATGTGAAGCTGAAGAAGGTAGAGGGATATTGGAGAATCGACACGTCGCCGGATATTCTTTTCTGAGGAAAGGGGCAGGCAGAAGAGGAAGGAAGAGGGAAAGGGCTACAACTAACAGCGTTTCAGGTCAGAGGTATAAATAACACCTGCAAATTTGCCTTTACGGGTAATAATGACACAATCATTTTTCATAGGATCTGGGCGGTTCATTGCAGTAGCTAGAACGGTCTCAAGTGGAGTGGAGATGTCATAGACTAGCGGTGTCTTGTTCATAAGCTTCATGGCAGGTTCTCTGTAAAACAGATCTACCCCTGATCTTCCTGTGGCTTTTAAAAAGAATCGTTCGCTCATTAACAAGCCAAGCGGTTCATTCGTGGCGTTACAGACGACGATGCATTTAGATTCTGGATGCTGGAACATTACGCGTAAGGCTTCTCTGCAAGTACGTGAGGCAAAAATAGCAGGTGCACTGCGGACAATACTAGTGAGATCATTTACAAGAGCTGTTGACATGGTGTTCATCCTTTCTGATTAGAGGTCTACTTCTAATGTACCCCCGAATCGTAAATTTTAAAGCCGGGAAAGGTAATCTACAGGTAAAAATAGAGATTGGAAAAAACCGGTCAGGACCTTGTGGGGTCTCTGGCCGGTTTTTTGTAGGTACGCTATTCACTTCGAACGCCGTCCTCTACCAACTGCTTTCTAGGTGCTTCTGGAATTACAGATTTGCTTATGCCTCCACGATTGATGGCAATTAATCGTTTTTGTGCGTAATACACATCGCGGGACAGTTTTTTTACCTCAGTGGATTTACCGTCAACAAATCGAGTGCTGTAGGTCTCCACAACATATCCGGTTTTCCCATTTTGTATAACGCGTGAGCCTCCACGGGGAAGGGAAGGGTCGTTTACGTACTTGTCGACGGGAGGCAGCACCTCTACGATTTGTGAATGGACCTTATAAGTAACATTTTGCGGAAAGGTACCGAAGAGCTTGATCGTTAGTGATCGGCCTTGTACAGCCGCTTTAATGACGAGATATTTGCCAGTGGTATTGCGAAAGCGAAAGTTAATATAGCCTTCAGCGAATGTTGCATCCTGTCCTTTGGGTAGATAGTTGACCGGCAAGGAGTGATTACGGCGCTCCACAATCTCCAGTCCGGTGCGCAGAGCGGCATTGTACAGGGTACTGGAAACTTGGCAGATTCCACCACCGACACCGGCCTGTAGCTTACCGTTCACAATGACTGGCGCTTCGCGGAAGCCGTATTCTATTTTGGCTTTTTCAATAGCTTTGCCATAGTCAAAGACGGCTCCTGGTGGGAGCACGGTTCCGTTCACAGCTTTGGCCGCTGATTCAACATTGTAGATTCGCCCAGGTCCACTTGCGCCGAGAGAGGTGCTGAATTGCATGATTTTTCGCTCAATGCCTTGCTCCTTTAATGCGTCCAGGGTGATCTCCGGCTGTAATAGAGTTAAAGGAACTTCCAGCGTGATTCCCTTCTCCTGGAGGGTGGTCAAACGAGTAAAACGAGTGGGGGCAGCGGCCCATAGTGAGGTCACCATCCCTGTCCAATCTACCTCAAGGGAGGTTTTCTCAGGCGTATACACTACACGATCATCCCCGGTAATTCGCCGCGTAGCATCCACAGGATCTCCGAAGGATTCTCTCTCCCAAGCAGGACTTAGGATGGTCTGTAATTGAGTGATATCCAGATGGGCTTCAAGACTCCAACTGTGCGGGAAACTGTAACGGGCTTTTACCCGATCCCATAGTCGCCCTTCTGTGAGATCTTGTAGACCTTGCTTAAAAGCTGCGGCTTCATAGGTCATTCCGGCTTGTTTGAGATGGAGGGTAAGCTCAGAATTTCCTTCGACCTGAAGCACAAGCGGGACAGACTCAAGAGTATGGAGCTTCTTCTCCAGTTCGGAACGTACCTCCGAGATATTTAGTCCGCCCACTTCCCATCCGGCAAGGGTTGTACCTTTTGGAAGCGCGTTATTATGGCCATATAGTTGGAGGCCCCCATATATTAATGATCCGATAAGAATAAGTGCAGTGACTACTATAAGGGCAAGGTGGATCTTTTTCATGAATAATCTCCTCCCTGGATGGCATCTGCGAGCGGCATCGTAGGTGCTTTTTATATATATATGTACAGACATTACAAAACTTTCGAATAGTGGTGCAGTTACGGGGTACTCAATCGGTTACAGATTTGTTACAATAGATACATTGCGGAAATATTGAAGTTTATGGAAACTTAAGCTGGACCCTGTCGATTCACACAAGTGGAAAATGTCATAATTGGGAAGTGAGAAAATGATTGAAATGCAAGATGTATGGAAGACGTACCCTAACGGAACTCACGCACTGCAAGGAGTTTCAGTAAAAATTGACCGCAATGAATTTGTGTATGTTGTAGGTCCTTCCGGCGCGGGTAAATCTACTTTTATGAAATTGATTTATAGAGAAGAAGTGCCAACTAAAGGTCAAATTTCTGTGGGAGGCTTTAACATAGGGAAGCTTAAACAACGTAAAATCCCATATGTGCGCCGTAATATCGGCGTTGTATTTCAAGACTTTCGGTTATTGCCCAGAATGACTGCATATGAGAATGTTGCTTTTGCTATGGAAGTTATTGAAGCGCCGAAAAAAGTCATCAAAAAACGTGTGAATGAAGTTCTCGATCTGGTTGGGCTTAGAAGTAAAGCAAACCGTGAGCCTTCACAGCTATCTGGTGGTGAGCAGCAGCGCATCGCTATCGCACGGGCTATCGTCAACAATCCTTCGGTTATTATTGCGGACGAGCCTACAGGGAACTTGGACCCTGAGACTTCATGGGGCATTATGCAGCTGCTTGACGAGATTAATTTTCGCGGAACAACGATTGTAATGGCTACCCATAACAGAGACATTGTGAATAAAATGCGCAAACGGGTGCTTGCAATTGAGAATGGCAACATTGTCAGAGACCAGGCGAGAGGGGAATATGGTTATGAGTTTTAAAACCTTCTTGCGACATGTGCGGGAAGGCTTCAAAAGCGTATTCCGTAATGGCTGGATGTCGATCGCCTCAATCACTTCGATTGTTGTTTCTCTTTTTGTTTTAGGTGTATTTGTTCTTCTTGTTCTCAATGTGAATTCTTTAGCGGATGAGGCAGACAGTCAGGTACAAATTAATGTGCATTTGGCACTAAGTGTAGATCAGAAGATGCGTGAGACCTTACAGACTGAAATCGGCAATATGCCTGAAGTCAGTAAGATTACGTTCATCTCCAAAGAGCAGGGACTTAAAGATCTCCGTGAGGATATGGGTGCAGATGCAGCAGAGCTTTTGGAAGGGTTCGACGAAGACAACAATCCTCTTCCAGATACTCTTCAGGTAGAAGTTATTGAACCTACTACGGTTTCTTTTGTGGCGGAGAAGATTGAAGCCCTTAATAAGACTCATACTGATCAGCCGATCTATAAAGTGAAATATGGCAAAGGCTCGATAGAAACATTATTTAAAATCACGCGTGCCGTACGCAACATTGGTTTTATTTTTGTGGCAGGGCTGGCGCTTATGTCTATGTTCCTTATCTCCAATACCATTCGAGTAACGATTCTTGCTCGGCGGAAAGAGATTGGCATTATGAAGCTGGTAGGCGCGACAAATTATTTTATTCGCTGGCCTTTCTTTATAGAAGGGGCATTAATTGGACTTATTGGATCATTAATTACTTCGGGTGTTTTATATGCCGGTTACAAGGGTTTGGAATCTTCGATACAGGGAGATCCAATGCTCGGATTGCAGCTGATCCCTTTCAGTGATATTTGGCTGCTGCTCGTAGGTCTGTTAGTTGGACTAGGTGTGTTGATCGGCGTCTGGGGAAGTACGGTTTCTATTCGTAAGTTTTTGAAAGTTTAATTTAAGAGTGAAGGATGGGGAGTGCGAGTTGAAGAAGATTGCCGCCGGACTAGCCGTAATGTTACTAGCTGTCACTATATTCCAGCCCTCTGATGGATATGCCAAAAAAACAAGTGTTGCCGAGATCGATAAGCAGTTAAAGCAGTTGCAAAAAGAGGTGCAGGAAGCAAAGGCGCAGCGGGAAAAAGCGGCGTCCCAAACGCAGGAAGCACAGCACTATAA
>RCUU01001200.1_pt1 | contig 12780 bp, 10 predicted proteins | sample 2166211 | NCBI WGS metagenome assembly RCUU01 (sample SAMN09932620, study PRJNA488358) | compost metagenome | feature: garden; material: soil; isolation source: compost soil in phenylacetic acid-enriched culture | place: Germany: Experimental Botanical Garden Goettingen | collected 2016-01-27
GTTATGGAGAACATGGACGACAAAAGGTTAATTATCTTTTTTGACAGCGGAGACACCATTGTTGATGAATCGACTGAACTCAGGGATGAAGAAGGAATCGTACGGAGTGCGGATCTGATCCCGGGAGCAGATCTCACGATCCAAACCCTGCATGAGCGTGGCTACACGCTTGCTTTGGTTGCAGACGGCGATGCGCAATCCTTCAAGAATGTATTTCAACAACATGGACTTAGCGATTATTTCAGCGCCATGATCATTTCCGAGAATATCAAAGCAGTCAAACCAAGCCCGCGCATGTTCAAGGCAGCGATTGGTGCGCTTGATTTGTCTGAAGCGGATTTCACTCGAACCGTTATGATTGGCAACAATCTTAGTCGTGACATGAAAGGGGCAAATGCGCTGGGCATTACCAGTATTTTTCAGAGCTGGACCCCCCGTTATCCTCATGAACCGGCAGATGAGTCTGAGCGTCCGACGTATACGGTCAGTGAGCCGCTGCAGCTGCTGGAGTTGATTGATAGGCTGAACGCTGAGCTTAGATAAGCTGGATGGAAGTCGTTGCGGACCTGACCAAACGATATTTTCTTAGTCAGAGGATTCCTTAGCCTGTACATTCTAAGATTATCGTACTTACTTGGAAGGCCGAATACAAAAAGAGAAACCCATGATCATGAAAATGACTGGGGTTTCTCTTTTTTTTAATCAAACGTATATTCCAGCACCTTAATAATCTAAAAGACGTCCATGATCATGCCATTGACCATACATTTTATTTTCTTTAGTGTTTGCTATAAATTTGTCTAGTCTACTCTTTAATAGTTCAGGCTGGTGTTTACAGCTTTGTATCGTGTCCAGCCGAATTCTTGTATAAAGAGCTGGAAAGGCCAAGAAATTCTCATATACTTGCGTATCTTCTGTTAATCTTTGCTCTATAATATCATCGATTTCAAAAGAAGCGGGGTCCATATCAGGAAGTACCTTTCTTCCTTCAGCGGTCATTAACTCCAATTTTTCGAGGCGGCGGATGCGTTCTTTATTCAACTCCGTCCAAGCGCTTCGTTTGCTTCTGGGAGACAGTCGCTGTGCCAGCTCTGTTTCAGAAATTTTCTTTTTCACTCCATCGATCCATCCAAAGCACAGGCACTCCTCAACCACATCCAAATATAACAACGTTTCTGGACTTGGCTTCATGCTAACGAGCACCCAACAGGATTGTTCAGTCTTACAATTCTCTTGCAGCCAAATCCTTAAATCTTGTCTTGATTTTACTTTAATTAGTTTTTCTATCTCCATCATTAAATTCCAATTTCCTTTCCAGGTATGAAACGCAATGTCCATCAGAGATTAAATAGCTTCTGCAGGCACCTGATACCAAAAAAGAGAATAGTCATTCATGGTGGAAGCGTGGCCTAACTGACGTAACATCGTAGAAACATTGCCTCTATGATAAGTCCCGTGATTAACGACCTGCAGTATAATTTCTGATAGGCGTGTTTGGCGAATTCCGGCGAATGGATTGTCAAGTAGAATAGACTGCTCTAAATTCGCTTGGCTTTGTAGCCATTCTTTGTATTGCTCCGATAGCTGTGTAAAGACATTAGTGTATTCATCCACAGCATCAAGAATGTTCTTCTGGAGCGGTATACATGCTTGAAAAGCCTCGGGCATATCCGTGCCTGTTAAGACCAGATGCCACATCTTATCTACCGCATAGATATGACTAAGGGCATGAGCGATGGTAGGAAAAGAGCTGTTTACTTCTTGACTCAGCACAGAGGGAGGGAGTTCCTTGATTCTCCCCAAGATTGTTTGATTCGCCCATGTGTGGTAATTAAACATTTCTACTGGATGATTGGTCATTACTTGATCTCCTTTTAAGTGGTTACAGGTTTATTTTGTAGCTGTTCTTAATATAAAAGAAGAAGTATGACAACAGACTGTCATACTTCTTCGTAAAGTTTAAGGGCATTTTGTAGCTGCTCTTTTATAATAACTCGCAGTGCAGGAGGCTCAAGAACTTCGGCACCACTGCCGAAGCTTAGCAGAATGGACCAAAGCCAGCGGGCTTCCAAGGGCTTATACACAGGAATTCGCATCGTCATACTTTCATCGATATGAAATTCCTTATCCATCTGGTGAAACTGATCCAGCGCTTCTGCCAAAGCCTCAGGTCCCACCCGAATGACTACCTCCTCCACCTGATCTGCCTTGTTCGAACAACCTGCCTCTCTGGGTACCTCATGTTCTGACAGAAAGGTGTCCTGTGTCTGAATCAAATTCATCATCCGGGATAACCGGAACTCTCGATAATCCTGGCGTGCCCGGCAATAACCATAGATGTACCAGTTGCTATATTTAAAATGAAGTTTTACTGGTTCTATATCACGGGTTGTGCGTTCATTTTTTACATTGATGTAATCAAAACGGATAATAATCCGGTCCGTAATCGCCGCACGTAAAAGAGAAAGGGCGTCGGGGTCCATCCGGCGGGTTTCAAAGTCCACAGCTAGATTAGAATTCTGTTGTTCCATTCCAATCGTTTGCAATCGTTCAATAGTTCCTTGCGCATGCTCATCTTCAAATACGGAAGAGAGACTGTTAAGCACAGTGATCAGGGAAGCGACATCATAGGACCGGAGTAGGCTTCTATCCATTTTATATCCGTCCATTATGCCATACCCGCCTTTAGTTCCTTGATGCGATACGACCGGGAAGCCAGCGGCACAAATAACATCGATATCCCTGTAAATAGTTCTCTGGGAAACCTGAAACTCTTCAGCCAGCTTGGAAGCAGATAAAACTTCGTGGTTCAACAGCTTGTAGATCATAGAGATCAATCGTTCCAATTTCATTAGTATAATCCACCCATTAGACTATTTCGTGTTTCTGCATGATTATATCATAGATTTTTTATGTTAATTTGAACCACTAATTGACGTTTACAACGAAATTTGTTGACAGAATATGGATTTCGGAGTTATCTTGTGAATATAAAATAAATTCATTCATAAAACCATAAAAAGCGAGTTGACATGTATGCCCAAGAAATTTACGGAACAAGAAAGAGAATGGATCAAACATAAATTGTTGACAGAAGGTCGCCGCTGTTTTGAAATTCATGGCATTAAAAAAACTAGTGTTGAAGAATTAACAAAAGCTGCCGGAATTGCGCAAGGTTCGTTTTATATGTTCTTTGGGTCGAAAGAGGAACTGTTCTATCAGATATTGCTTGAAGAGGAACAACGAATTCGTAATACAATGTTCGATTCATTTAGCCTAGGCGAATCTGTAAGTAAGGATGAGATCCAATTATTTTTACTGAAAGCTTTCCGCATGATGGAAGAGAGTCCGATCGTACGCCAGATGTTTATAAGAAGCGAAATGGAGCAGCTATTAAGAAAATTACCTAATGAGTTGCTGGAACAAAATTTTACAGAGGATAAGGACTTTTTTGTTCCTTTTATTCAATCATGGCAAGCCGAGGGGATTATGGCTGGGGTTAATCCTGAATTAATCGTCAGCATGATTCGCTCCGTGGTCCTTCTGACTATGCATAAGGAAGAGATTGGTGATGAGCGATATCAGGCAACGATTGAGCTTTTAATAGAAGTTCTAGCGGAGGGGATGACTTCTTTGAAGCATAATAAGATTGGGGGAGAATGAAATGATTGAAGTGGAAGAGCTTCATTTTACCTATCCAAAAATAAAGGCACCTACCCTTAGTGGGTTGGATTTTTCCATATCACAAGGAGAAGTATTTGGTTTTCTTGGTCCTTCTGGAGCAGGGAAAAGCACAACCCAAAAAATATTAATTGGTGTCTTAAAAAATTACCTGGGCAGCGTTAAAGTAATGGGCAAAGAGATAAGAAATACCGGACCAGAGTATTTTGAACGAATAGGGGTTGCTTTTGAATTTCCGAATTTCTATTCGAAGTTTACTGCACTGGACAATTTGCAGCTCTTTCGGTCACTGTATTCAGGGAGAACAGCAGAACCGATGTTTCTCTTAGAGCAAGTGAATCTCGCAGAAGCGGCTAACCTGAAGGTCTCCCAGCTATCGAAGGGAATGAAGATGAGGCTGAATTTCTGCAGAGCACTCTTAAATGACCCGCAAATTTTATTTCTGGATGAACCCACTTCCGGGCTGGATCCTATAAATGCGAAACGAATGAAGGATTTAATTCTGGAAAAGAAAGCAAACGGGACAACAGTAATTATAACAACGCACAATATGCAGGCGGCTGAGGAACTCTGTGACAGGGTCGCTTTTATTGTAGATGGTCAAATTAAGCTGATTGATTCTCCACGTGAGCTTAAGCTTCTAAATGGAAAAAAACGAGTGCGGCTGGAATATCGCCATCAGAATGAAGTTAGACATGAGGAATTCTCTCTTGATGATATTGGGGAGAATGAATACTTCCTAAAGCTTGTTCGAGAGCATCCAATTGAAACCATTCATTCGCTGGAAGCATCCTTGGAACAAATATTTATTGACGTAACTGGGAGGCAGCTGACATGAGATTCAGAGCTGCGTTTGCCTTTGATATCCGGTTTCAATGGCGGCATGGGTTTTATTGGATCTACATCATTATCTGCACGTGCTATTTGGTATTGCTGTATTTTATTCCTGATAGTTATCGGGAGCGAACGATGCTGTTACTAACCTTTAGCGACCCGAGTGCTTTGGGGCTTATACTTGCAGGTGGGATTGTGCTGCTGGAAAAAGATCAGGGTATCCATGATCCTTTATTTGTTACTCCGATTCGTGTAAGGGAATATTTGCTCGCAAAAGCAGGCTCATTATCCGTTTTGTCTCTGTTAGCCGCATGGGTTATTCATGGAGCTGCGAGCGGAATTCCGCAATCCCCGCTAGGCTTTTCTACTGGAATCATTTTAACTTCAAGCTTCATGACGCTATTGTCGATTGGCGTTGTGGCTCGTTGCCAAACGATTAATGGGTTTATATTACTCTCACAAGTATTTGCATTACCTTTTATACTTCCATTGCTTGGTTATTTTGAAGTGTGGCACTCCAAGCTTTTCCTATTGCTTCCTACGGAAGGAACACTCCGATTGTTGAGTTCAGGCACCTCATCTATATCACTTGGTAATTACATGTATTCCATATCGATCTTACTGCTGTGGAATGTTGTGATATACGTATGGGCAAAAATGTCCTTTGAACAACATATAATGATGCGCATAGGGAAGGGAGGCGGTGTGAAATGAAGAAGTATCATACGCTTTTTATAAGCGATCTCCGTCACGCTGGTTTGGACCCTGTGTTAATGGTCGGCATTTTTGCTCCTTTAGCCCTCTTAGTAGTCTCGAGATTCGGATTTCCAATGATAGCAGATTGGCTTAGAAACGGATACGCTTTTGATTTATATGAATATAGTAGCTTTGCCGCAATTTTCTTAGTCGTAACCATCCCTATCCTAATCGGTATGATGACAGGTCTTTTAATGCTAGATGAACGTGATGAGAACGTCATCTCTTATTACGCGGTTACGCCATTAATGCGCAGAGGGTACATGGTGTATCGTCTAGTACTTCCCTCTGTACTCTGTACACTACTTTCATCGCTATATCTTATAGTTTCCGGCTTATTTAGCATTCAATTAGAACATATATACATCCTTTTATTATTAGCCATTGAAGCACCTTGTTTTGCTCTATTCCTTGCTTCTTTTGCTGCAAATAAGGTAGAAGGATTAGCTTTATCCAAGATCGGTGGTTTGTTTATAGCAGGGCCAATTGTAGCTTATTTTGTTCCATCACCATGGCAAATTATGGGTGCGTGGATTCCTACGTATTGGCCTGCTAAGTTATTTTTTGTTATTGAAGCAACTAGAGGCTTTAGCGTGATCCCATCCTTTTTGGTGGGACTAATCTTTCACCTGAGTCTACTGAGCATAATGGTCAGGATATTTATTAGAAGAGCCGATTGATTGTCCTCTTCCTAGCAGTTTAGGCAATAGTGTTAGCAGCTTCTCACGGGTTAATGCATCCCCGGAATTCCATTTGCTTGCTTCAAGTAGATAGACATGACCCTGACGTACTGCAGGTAGATTGCTCCAAAGTGGGCTCTGAAGAAGCCGTTCCATAGCTTTCAAGGAGTCCTTGTCTTCTGGGGTGAACATGAAGATATGATCACCGGAATAGGTAGGCAGCCTAGCTGGATCAACCTCAGCGAAGCCTAATCCTTCATCCAATATGGCTTTGATTTCTTCGGTCGGTTGTAGACCATATGGAGCATATAGAGCAGTAGAAAATCCGGACATTCCCATAGCATATAGATGATTTCCGTGATCATACACTAAAGCAGATGCGGATTCTCCGGGTCGAAGTGTATCTGTATAAAGCTGCTGCCACATGGCAGCGTTTTTTGCTGCAAAAGCATGAAGCCAAGCCTCTGCTTCATGCTGTTTACCTAGCCAGCTTCCTAGTGTCCGCATTCGGTGTTCAAGCGGAGCGAAGGAATCAAAGGTAAGGGTAGGCGCGATGCTGGAGACTGTTCCGTAGGCCTTTTCATCCGCGTTAGCGATAATGATCAGGTCTGGATTTAACGAAGCAGTAAGCTGCGGATCCAACGGAAAGCCCACGTTAGAGAGCTTCTTAAGACGATGTTTATAGACACTATTCCGCGCAAAGGCTTCATCTCCTCCAATAGGCTTTACACCTAAGGCGAGAAGGTCGCCAAGCGTCTCACCATGGTAGACAATACGCCTTGGCCGATCCGGAATATCCACCTTATGGCCAGTCCAATCTGTCACCGTGAGCTTCCGACCTTGCTGATGCGCATATTGTCCGGGTGTGATGCCGGTCTTTTGGCGAAAACGGCGGCTGAAATAATATTCATCAGAGAAGCCAACCAGCCGAGCAATCTCACGCAGCGGTTCAGCGGATTCCACTAGGAAACGCTTTGAATGGTTAATACGCAGTTCGGTCAAGTAATCGAGCGGCTTTTTCCCGGTAAGCTTTTGAAAGATCGGAGTATACTGCCAGAGCGTTACTCCAGCGAGTTCAGCCAGTTGCTTTACGGTGATACTCTCTGTGTAGTGTTCTTGTATATATTGAATGGTTTTTTCTACGGAATCTGCAGGACTTGGCACCTGTTCGGAAGGGTAATTATGCTCAAAGAGCAAAAGCAGCAATTCTTGGAATTTTAATTGTCGCTTAAACAACTGCACATCATCAGCCTTATTTTTGTTCATGAGCAGTTCTTCCGCGAGGCGGATTACCCTAGTGAACGGGTGGACAATTAATTCTTGTCTGCCCGGAAGGAGTTCCTCTGAATAACTTTGAGGAAACTTGGCTGTATTAAATGCTGTAAAAGTAATGAGATAATAATAAAGCGTCATCTCCTGATTGTCCGTGCTATAGGAAGTTCCGGGAGATAGCAGATAACACGTATCTGTAGTCAGTGTTAGGGTTTGATCGCTAAGGATCAGCTGCCCGCTACCGCCAGTGAATATTAGAAGACTATAAAAGTGAGTGGTATGAGTCTCAGAGCAAGAACCTACCGGTTGAACATTTAGTTCCGCATCCGTCAGCTGAAACAGCAACGAGCGGAGCGGGGCAGCGATGGGTAATGTTTGCAGCAAGAAGAAGCCTCCGTTCATTTGGTGAGAATGATTATCAATTAATTCATTGTATATAAAATAAAGAAGCATATCAACAGTTGTTGACATGCTTCTTGCAGTTTTCTATCAGCGAAGTGCCAAACACCCTCATTAAGGTGAACATTACTTCATATTCAAAAGTTGTGGGATCTCACCAAGCAGCCATTCTCTTGTGGTTGCATCACTTGAGGTCTTCATGATGTCTTGGGTATAGACATATCCGTTCTTAACGGCAGGAAGACCTTTCCAGATGGGACTCTTTAAAAGCGTTTCTGTGGATTGCTTGGCTTCATCTGCCACTGGCGTCAGGATGAAAATTCGATCTCCGGCATATTCTTTAAGCACTTCCATGGATACTTCCTGGAATCCCATCCCTTCATCTAGCACCTTCTGAATCGCCGGGGTTGGCTTGAAGCCGTTCTCCCCATAAAGAACTTGCGAAAGTCCAGTCGTTGCCATAACAAACAGTCTATCTCCAGGATAATAAGTGAAGACGGAAGCCGTTTCTCCCTCTTTTATGCCTGCTGCCTTCAACTGTTCCCACATGGCAGCTTCACTCGTTGTATACTTAGCAAGCCATGCCTCTGCTTCGGTCGTTTTCCCAAGAATTCCGCCAATCTCCAGCATCCGTTCCTTTAGCGGGGCAAAGGTATCGAATATTATTGTTGGGGCAATTTTGGACAGCTGCTCGAAATCAGCTTCATCTGTTCCTGCATAGATAATCAAATCAGGCTGAAGTTCCAGTGTCTTTTCCAGATTGATAGGGAACCCTACATCTTCGACACCTTGAAGCTGATCTTCAAACACCTGTCCCTCACCCATAGAAAGTGGATATCCTACCGCTTGCACACCAAGTGCGAGCAGATCGCCATAGGTTTCTCCTGAATAAATTACACGTTTAGGGTTAACAGGGATTTCTACGGTATGGCCTATGTAATCCGTGTAGGAGCGAGTAGTCGCCACAGCTTCGCTAGTGCCCTTATCGGATGTTTCTGGAGAAGGTGCAGTGGTAGCAGAAGTATTATTTCCGGCTGCGTTAGACGCATTGTTCTTGGCTGGTTGTTCCTCTGAGTTTCCGCACGCGAGTAGTAATGTGGCCATCAGAAAGAGTACACATAACACGGCGAAGGGTTGTCTTACCTTATTCATATAATATTGCCTCCCTTAATATGTAACGACCACCAATAATGATAATCATTCTCGACGAAAACTATCATAAATTAAAGTCTTCTTTTACTCAATGGACAAAACATAATAAGGCTATTAGATTTGTACAACCTGGCTATTTTCTCGTGCCAAAAAAATCGATCAAGGATATAAATCCTGCAAAAGTGCATTATTTAATGATGCGAAGATGGATAAAGCATTAATTCCTGCGAATCTGCAGTAATTCTTGCGCTAGAAGAAGTCTTAGAGTCACAAGTAAGAATAAACCTGTACTTTTGCAGGATTATGACGTAGTGAAGAGGGTATCGGAACAAAAAGCTGTATTATTGCAGCTTTCTCTATCACTGCACAAGGTATGGATAAATAAGAGGTCCTTCTAAGTGGCCACGTATATCTTACTACTACTAATAAAACAAAACAGGGGCCGACCTAAGTAGCCAGTTCATGGCTTTCAGGTCAACCCCATTTATTCTAGCATACGATCATTAGAGCAAAGATATGGTGAACCGGAAGGCGTAGGGACGATTAGCTAAAAGAGTGAACTCTTCATGTGTCCGTGCGCCCCAACTGTCGTCACCGCCAACTCCCATCTGCTTGTAATTGACTCTCAGCACGCTTTTATCGGAGGCAGGTAATTTATACACATGATCATTTGCTTCCAGTTCGTCAGGCTTCCAAGGCAGCGCATTAATCTCCATAGGGATCGCACTTTCCAAATAAAGTCCTGATCCATCGTCGCTATCCGTAATCGAAGCAAATCTGACATCGGTCTTATTGCCGCACTCCTGCGGTCTGAGATAAGGGATGAACTGATCACTGACTTTGCCAGTATAGCAGCCAAGTGGTGCTCCGGTCTGTCTGTCCCAATAATTCTCATGTGGTCCGCGACCGTACCATGAAAGGGTATCGAGTCTTCCATCAAGCACGAACATCATTCCGAACTCAGGAATTTCTGGCAGTTCGCTGCTACCTGGATTCAGTTCTTGCAGGATCTCTAAGGACCCGTCAGGGCGAATCTCATACTGAATCAAAAGGGTGGAATACGGATTCGTTGGCAGCAGGTAAGTGGTGGTAACGAAACAGAGATTTCCTTCAGTTCTATAGCTCATGCTCACTAGATTCCGCTCATTTGTAGCTTGCTTCCACACTGCACAACGCTTTGGCAATCCATTACCAAGATCATTATCTGTGACCGCTCTCCAGAAGTTGGGTCTTACGGGCTCCAGCAGATGTTCTTTACCAGAAGCATAGTATGAGCCTAGCTCACCAGTTGTCGTATGAAAGGTAAGAGTGAAATTCCCGCCCTGAATGCTTAATGCATCTTCTCGTTCCTGAACATGTAACGTTCCATCCGTCGTCTTGGGAGCCAAGGTTGCGATACGCGGGGATAGAATGAACTGTTCCCAAGCGATTTCGTGGTTCGCATCCGCCCAAGAAGTTTCAGCACGCTGAATAAAGGATAGAGTCAGAACAGCTTCGTGATCGCCTCTATGTGAAATCAGTTCATATGGAACCGTACATTCAACGATGTCTCCTGGTGCAGCAGAGATTTGCAGCAAGCCTTCTTGCGCTGTTACTCCGTCTAAAGTAACCTCCCATTTCAGTTCGTACTTTTCTATATCAGTAAATAAAAAGGTATTGCGAATCTGAAAGAGGCCTTCACGAATATTTAAAGCCGTTACTTTAATATTTTGATAGCATTTTTTGACTTCAAGTAGCTTTGGGGTAATCGAACGATCGGCAAAAAGTAATCCGTTACCGCTAAAGTTTCCATCATGAGGCGACTCACCAAAGTCACCGCCATAAGCAAGATAGGAGATACCTTCGGACGTTTTGGTTCGGATGGCCTGATCCACCCAATCCCAAATAAATGCACCTTGAAAAATATCGTACTTGTCAAACATATCCGTGTATAAGTGTAGTCCACCGCAGGAATTCCCCATAGCATGACTGTATTCACAGATGATATAGGGTTTCTGGGGGTGGCCCAGTGCATATTGTTCAACATCATGCGGTTTAGCATACATGGTCGATTCTATATCACTAGCTGCTTCTGACGCTCTGCAATGAAAGATCCCTTCATAATGGACAGGACGTGTGGGGTCGGCTTTTCTGAGATAGTCATGCATGGCGATAAAATTATCACCACCGTAGGATTCATTCCCCAGTGACCAGATGATAACCGAAGGATGGTTCTTGTCTCTTTGCATCATGGAATTACAGCGGTCAATCACATTGGCCCGCCATTCCGGTTTGCTTGCTGGTACATTTCCCTCATGTATTCCTTGTTGCCCGTACTGCCAAGTGCCGTGCGTTTCCAGATTGGTTTCATCGATGACGTAAAGTCCGTATTCATCGCAAAGCTCGTACCAAACGGACTGATTCGGGTAGTGTGAAGTCCGAACGGCATTAATATTATGTGTTTTCATCAGTTTGATATCTCGGATCATGTCGGCTTTGGACAGCGCACGTCCTGTGTCACAAGAGAACTCATGCCGGTTAACGCCTTTAAGAACGATTCTTTTGCCGTTGATTCTCATAAGTCCGTCTTTGATCTCAAAAGTGCGGAATCCGACTTTACAGCTGACCGTTTCCGTGGTATTCCCTTTATCGTCTATGATGGACAGAACCAATGTATAAAGATAAGGTGTCTCAGCACTCCATTTATAAGGCTCTTCAACATGCTCAGAAAGCTTGAAATGCTGAACGCCCGCTTGATCGAAGGAAGTAACTGATGATATGGGTGCCTCCCATACAGGCTGATCCTCTTTATTGTATAGCTGCATTTGGAGTGTATAAGGGTTTAACTTTTGATTAAAATAATTCTCCACTTTGATGTCTACGTTTAAATCGGCATGTACGAAATCTTCATCTAGCCCGGTTTGAACGAAGAAATCAGCAATATGAACGGAAGGGGCTGAGTACAGATAGACCTCCCGAAAAATACCGCTAAGACGCCAAAAATCCTGATCTTCCAGCCAACTGGCATCGCACCAACGATAGACCTCGACAGCTAGTTTATTATCACCGGCGATTAAATAAGGAGTAATATCGAATTCCGAAGGGGTAAAGGTGTCTTCACAGTAACCGACCCTTTCTCCGTTTACCCATACATAGAAAGCGGATTCAACCCCTTGAAAGCTAAGGTATACAGGCTGTCCGTTCCAGGACTCAGGTACAGTAAAGGTTCGTATATACGAGCCTACTGGATTATATTTTGTCGGAGCAAAAGGGGGCTTGAGATCAGGTTCAGATTCCGCCCATGGATATCTCACATTCGTATATTGCGGATAATCATAGCCATGGAACTGCCAGTGAGCGGGTACAGGAATCGTAGCCCATGTGCTGCAATCGAAATCAGTTGTATAGAAATCTACGACTCGTTGATCCGGTGTTTCGGAAAAGGAAAATTTCCAAATCCCATTAAGTGTTTTGTAGTAGGGTGAGGTTTCTTTATCTCCCGCAAGGGCTTGTGGCAAATTGCTATAAGGGATCATGGAGGCATGTGCATCCAAGCGATTTAATTCGAATATTTCTGGATTATTATTCCATTCTGGATAACCGTTTGCAGGAGGCTGATAAACAAATTTTGCTCGCATGAGTGAATCTCCTTTATAATAGTGATGTTATTATATTCATATTATAAGTTGGAGTAATGCTAAGAGATATAAAAGATTTTTCATCATCTATAACAAAATATGAAACGAGTGATCAGATGGAGAGCAAAATAGTTTTTTGCCAAACGGAAGATACACATATGTTGCCGCTGTATGCTACAACCATTGGGTTTTGGGAGCATCAGGCAGAAACTATACGTCCTGCTGGATTTCCGGATTATCAAATACATCAGATTCACGAAGGCAAGGGTGAACTTGTCATTCAAGAGAAACAATATATTGTGGGCTCAGGGGATGTTTTCTTTTTGTTCCCGAACATTACGCATTCGTATGCGCCAATCAGCAGTAAGTGGAAGCTGTCATGGATTTCA
>RCUU01001203.1_pt1 | contig 12775 bp, 12 predicted proteins | sample 2166211 | NCBI WGS metagenome assembly RCUU01 (sample SAMN09932620, study PRJNA488358) | compost metagenome | feature: garden; material: soil; isolation source: compost soil in phenylacetic acid-enriched culture | place: Germany: Experimental Botanical Garden Goettingen | collected 2016-01-27
GCAATACGGAGGGAGGCCGACATACGATGGAGTATAAAGGCTTTATTCTGCATCATTCCCGCTGTCCGTCTATTAATGGCAAGGGCTTTGACTTTTGGGTGGGTACGGATGGTTCGATATATACCGCGCCGCTGCTGACGGACCCGCAGTATATTCATGTTTGCCTGGAAGGCAACTATGGGGAAGAGAACACGCTTCCGCCTGTGTTCGAACGGGGGAACCAGCTGTTTGCAGCCGGAAAGCTCATTTTGGAATTGGCGACACGTTACCAAATCGACCCGCTGGTTGTGGAAACCCACACCCAAACTTGTCCAGGAGCATTTTTTCCATGGAATGAACTTGTGATTTATCCCGCTGATGGTTATCATTAACCTGAGGTGAATAGTCGAAAATGGAAAGATTACAGAAAATATTGGCGCAGGCAGGTGTGGCGTCAAGACGCAAGTGTGAAGAAATGATTTTGGCCGGTAAAGTGGAAGTCAACGGGGAACTCGTAACTACGCTTGGCACGAAGGTGGACCCCGCAACAGATATAATCAAGGTCGCCGGTAGACTGATCCGGGGCGAGAACAAGATATACATTATGTTCAACAAGCCCAAGGGTGTGATTACAAGCGCTTCCGATGACAAAGGGCGCAAGGTCGTAACGGATTACCTGAAAGGCATCAAAGAGCGTGTATACCCTGTGGGCCGTCTGGATTATGATACGGAAGGGCTGCTGCTGCTGACGAATGACGGGGAGTTTGCCAACCTGCTCACGCATCCGAAGCACCATGTGCCCAAGACCTATCTGGCCACGGTCAAGGGTGTGCCGCATGGGACTGCGCTGGACAAGCTCAAAGCCGGGATCAAGCTGGAAGACGGGATGACTGCTCCGGCGGAGGTGGAATATAAGGATATTGATGAAGCTAACAAAGAATCGGTGATCAGCATTACGATTCACGAAGGCCGCAACCGTCAGGTACGGCGGATGTTCGAAGCCATTTCCCATCCCGTCATCCGCCTGAAGCGGATCTCCTTCGGCGATATCCTGCTGCAGAATCTCAAACGCGGCTCTTACCGCCATTTGACCAAGGATGAAATCAATCATCTCCAGCAAATTGCCAAAGCCGGTATGCTAAAAGCAAACCCAACTCGCAAGGACACATAATGTTCACATTTCCCCCTCCTAATACTGTGACAATATTCGTTATAATGTTCATAGGATGTTCACACCTAACAACTAAAGTAATGAGTTGCGTCACAGAAGGGGGCCTGGCATGTGGGCAAAGCGAGAAAGCCGGTTCAAATTATCATTCTGTTCGTAATAATTTTGCTTGGGGGTTATGCAATCGGTTCCTCGGTGTTCGGAGGAGACGGAAAACCCAAGGAAGGCAGTAAGGCCCCTTCCTTTGAACTGCTTGGACTTGACGGTCTGACCCATACGCTGGATGAATACAAGGGGAAGTCTGTTGTGCTTAATTTCTGGGGTTCCTGGTGCGCCCCCTGCGTCAAGGAAATGCCCGCCCTGCAGGCTCAGTGGGAGAAGTGGAAGGATCAGGGCGTAGTGGTTGTGGGCGTAAATGTCGGTGAGGATCAGATGACCGTGGAGAATTTTGTTAAGCTCGTAGATATTAATTTTCCGGTTGTCATGGATTCCGGCCGCGATGCTGTCCGCAGCTATGGCGTTTCACCGCTTCCAACGACTTTCTTCATTAATGCCAAGGGCAAGGTAGACAGCATTCATGTCGGGCAGCTGGATCTCAGCACGCTGGATGACCAGATCGGGAAGCTGGTGGAGCCGTGAAGGACCAGAAGCCGTTGATCAGCAATACCAAATGTGAATGTGGACACCAGAATCCGGTAGGCACAGTCCTCTGTGAGGCCTGCGGCAAGCCGCTGGAAGCAGAGGAGCAGCACTCTTCGGGGAATCTCGAAATGCGGTATGACGGTGTGGCCCGCCGTTCACAGCGGGTGAATCCAGGGGTCATCGACCTGGTGTGGAACTTCTTTTCCTCCGTCAAGATCGCCATTTACCTGATTGTCCTGACCCTGCTCGGTTCCATGCTGGGAACGATATTTCCCCAGGAGAGCACTTTTCTCAATATTGACGCGTCAACCTATTATCCAGAAACGTACGGAACAGCCGGGGGGATTTATTATAAACTCGGCCTTTCGCACACCTATGAATCCTGGTGGTTCGTGACACTGCTGGTGCTCATTGGAGCTTCGCTGGTCATTTGCAGCCTGGACCGTGTGCTGCCTCTGTACAAGGCGCTGACCCGCCAAAAGATCCGCAAGCACCGCCAATTCCTGACCCGTCAAAAGGTTGTCCTGGTGACTGAATTGAAGGAAGAGCCCGAAATCTGGGTCGCAAGATTGGTGGAGCCGCTCCAGAAGAAGGGCTACCATGTCCGTACCGACGGAGGCGCACTGCTGGCGGAGAAGCACCGTTTTAGCCGCTGGGGCCCTTATGTCATACATATTGGCCTGATTATTTTTTTGCTGGCTGTGCTGGCCCGAGGACTGCCCGGTCTGAACATGGATCAGCATCTTGCTTTTCCGCAAGGCGAGACGGTCAGAATTCCGGATACTACCTACTATCTTAAGAATGAGAAGTTTACCGTGGAGTTCTATACGGAGGAAGAAATGCCCAAAGAGTTCCGCGGGACCAAAATCCTTCCGAAACTTTACGAAACCAAAGCTGTTCTCTATGAATGCACTGCGGATTGCACAGATCCCTCCAAGGAACCGCAGCTGGCCGAAGTGGCCAGACATGATATTCAGGTGAATTCGCCGCTCAGCTACAACGGATTGAAAGCGTATCAGTTTGATTATGACCTTACCCCGGTGCTGCGCTCGGTACAGCCCGAGCTCACCAATGCGAAGAGTGGAGAGGTGTACGGCAAGTTCAAGCTGGACATGAAAAATCCGCAGCGGACGTTTCAGGCTGGCCCCTATACGCTGTCACTGAAAGAAAAATATATGGATTTCGGTCTGAACGACGAAGGGCAGCCAGTGTCCAAATCCCCCTATCCTAACGCTCCTGCCTTCCTGTTTCTGATTACTGGGCCGGATCTGCCGGCCGAAGGGCAGCAATATTTTTATTTCCCGAAGCAGGTCGATAAGGAAAAGTTCCAGATGGCGGCCATCAACGACAAGCTTGGCGGCAGCGGGCGGTTCCTGGAGCTTGAGGTAGGCAGCATGAGTGATGTGGATTTCTCGGAATCCACGACGTATTTGAACATTCGGGTGGACCGTGCGATGCCTTTCGTCTGGATCGGGGCGGGGATTGTCATGCTTGGACTGGTACTTGGCTTCTACTGGCAGCATAGGCGCATTTGGCTGGCTGCCGATCATGGAGAACTGGTGCTCGGAGGCCATACGAACAAGAACTGGTTCGGCTTCCGCCGTGAGATCGTTTCGATTCTGGCGAAGACAGATTTGACAGTAGATGAAAAATCTCTGGACAACGGGGGAGGTCTGGCATGAGCTTGCTCGATTTCAGCAGTGATGTTTTTATTGCCGCATTTTTTTTGTACAGCGGATCGTTCATGTTGTTTACAATAGCTATAATGGGCCGTAAATGGTCCGGTAGGAAACCGGAGGAGCACACCGTCCGCTGGGGCAGGATTGCTTTTATCGTATCCTCCCTGGGCTTGATCTGCCACCTTGCTTATTTCTTTACCCGCTGGGCAGGTTCAGGACATATTCCAGTCAGCAATATGTATGAGTTCATGACGTTTTTATCCATGATGGTGATGGTGGCTTTTACCGTGATCTTCGCGATTTACCGCAAAATCATTCTCGGTGTCTTCGCGGTGCCGATTTCGATTATAGTCATGGCCTATGCGGCCGTATTTCCGCAAGAGGTTCAGCCGCTGATTCCTTCCCTAAAATCGATTTATCTGAATATTCATGTCACGCTCGCAGCGCTGGGCGAATCCTTTTTTGCGGTAGGCTTTGCCGCCGGACTGATGTATCTTCTGCGCACCGTGAATTTTTCCAGTAAGGAGAAGAGCGACCGCAAGCAGCAGCGTCTGGTCGAATTTACTCTGTTCTCAATCATTGTTATAATTGGGTTCCTTGGATCAGTCTTTGCTTTTCGCGGCGCAGGGTATGAAACGGTTTTTGTCCGATCCAACGTTACGATTGACAGCCCTGGGCAGGGAGATAGTACAATAGAGAAAGTGAGTTATAAAATGCCGCCTATTGTGGCACCTTACCATAGCGAAATTGAGAGCTTCCAGCCGTTTCTTGGAATGAAAGAGCCGCTTTTCGAAGCGCCTTCTTGGATGAATGGCGTTAATGCCGGACGAAAATTCAACACGGTCCTCTGGTCGCTGATCTCCGGTCTTATCCTATACGGAATTCTGCGCCTGGCTGCCCGCAAACCGCTGGGTAGAGCGATACATCCTGTTCTGGATGGAATTGATGAGAATGACCTCGATGAAATTACGTACAGGGCGATTGCCATTGGCTTCCCGATCTTTACCCTGGGGGCTTTGATTTTTGCAATGATATGGGCACAGGTGGCCTGGGGCCGGTTTTGGGGATGGGACCCCAAGGAAGTCTGGGCTCTGGTCACTTGGCTGTTTTACAGCGCCTACCTGCATTTACGGCTGGCACGCGGCTGGCAGGGGCGCAAATCCGCATGGCTCGCCGTACTCGGCTTTCTGGTCGTAATGTTTACCCTGGTTGGCGTTAATCTGGTCATCGCCGGACTTCATTCCTATGCAGGAACGGATTAAGGCTGCGGTCTGCCGAAGCGGCAATTAAATGTAAGGGTAACGTTGTACTGTAATTGATGAAGGGGTTGTTGTGAAATGGCAGAGCATTTGAACAGAATACTGGTGGTGGATGACGAGGAGCGCATTCGCCGCCTGCTGAAGATGTATCTTGAAAAAGAAGGCTACGAAATTGATGAGGCAGAAGACGGAGAAATCGCTCTGCGCAAAGCAACGGCCAATGATTACGGCCTGATTCTGCTGGATGTAATGCTGCCGGGTATTGATGGCATTGAAGTGCTGACCAGACTTAGAGGTGTCAAATCGACGCCGGTTCTGATGCTTACAGCCAAAGGCGAGGAGATCAACCGGGTGCAGGGCTTCGAGATGGGGGCTGACGATTATGTGGTCAAACCCTTCAGTCCGCGTGAAGTGATCTACCGGGTGAAGGCCATTATGCGCCGTTCCTCCGCGACAGCCTTTTTGTCCAAAGAGAGCAATTCCAGCAACAATATCGTGTTTCCGCATCTCATCATTGAACATGATGCACACCGCGTAACCGCAGGGGGCCAGGAAGTCAGCCTGACTCCAAAAGAGTACGAGCTGCTGCATTATTTGGCGATTTCGCCGGATAAGGTGTTCTCGCGCGAAGAGCTGCTGAAGGATGTGTGGAATTATGAGTTCTTCGGGGATTTGCGCACAGTGGATACACATGTCAAACGGCTTCGCGAGAAGCTCAATAAAGTATCACCGGAATCGGCAGCGATGATCACCACGGTATGGGGAGTAGGCTATAAGCTAGAGGTACCTAAATAAGTGAAATTTTGGAGAAGTCTTGTCGGAAAGCTGTGGATCACGATCATCTGTCTGGTTGCTGTCGTGCTTATCACACTTGGGGTGTTCCTGCTGCCCTATATCGACAGCAACTTCGCCAATTCCGGGGCGATCAAACGCTTGTTCACGTATGTCTGTATGATTGGGTTTTCTTTAACCACGTTCTTTGCCTTGTTCCTGTTCACCAAGATTACACAGCCGATGCAGCAGGTGATTGAGGCGGCCAACAATATCCGCCGGGGGGAATACGGGACTAGACTGACACTGGTTACCAGTGACGAGATCGGCCAGCTGGCCACTTCCTTCAATCATATGGCAGAAGAGCTGGAAGAAAATATCCGCAGCCTGAATCACGAGAAAGGACACTTATCCAGTGTACTGCGCAGCATGAGTGATGCTGTCCTCACCTTCGACATTGATGGGAAGATTATATTGACGAATCCCCACGGTCAGGCTCTGCTGGAGAGGTGGAGTGATCTGGACTGGGAGCATGAGAATGAATCCGAGCTGAACCCGCAAGGAGCGGCTGACAGTGAGGTGCCACCGCCTCTGCGGCCTTTGTTCTTCAGTACACTGGGCCAGGGCGGGGATCAACGCTCCCAGGTGCATGTCCGCCAGGGTGTCTGGTCGGTTCATATGGCTCCCCTCTATTCAGAAGATACGATTCGCGGCGTCGTAGCTGTATTGCGTGATGTTACCGAAGAGGTCAAGCTGGAGAAAATGCGCCGGGACTTCGTTGCCAACGTCTCGCACGAGATCCGCACGCCGCTTTCGATGATGCAAGGCTACAGCGAGGCGCTGCTGGATGGGATGGCTTCCTCTCCCGAGGAGAGCAGTGAGCTGGTTCAGGTTATCCATGACGAGTCCCTGCGAATGGGGCGTCTGGTGAAGGATCTGCTGGACCTTGCCCGTATGGAAGCCGGACATACCGATATGATGAAGGCGCCGGTGGATATGGGAGAACTGCTGGAACGGGTATACCGCAAATTTTCCGTCCGGGCCAAGGAGCGGGGGCTTCATCTGGAGCTGAAGTCCGGCAGTGACACGCTGCTGCTCAAAGCCGCTGATGAAGATAAGCTGGAGCAGGTGCTGACCAATCTGCTCGACAATGCGTTCCGGCATACGCCGGCCGACAAAAGCATTACGATTCTGACGGCCACTGCCGTACTCGAAGGCCGCCGGTATCTGGAGATTACTATCCGTGATGAAGGGGTAGGCATTCCTCCAGAGGATCTTCCTTTTATCTTTGAGCGCTTCTACAAAGCGGACAAGGCCCGCGTGCGCGGGGAGTCTGGAGGGACCGGACTCGGGCTGGCGATTGTCAAAAATATCGTCGAGTCGCATCACGGTACGATCACTGCCTCCAGCAGGCTGGGGGAAGGTACCGAGTTTATCCTGCGTCTTCCTGTCGAAAAACAGTAATGCCAAGACAATGTATGACAGCGCCTCTGACCGCAGAGGTGCTTTTTGTTGAAATCACCACATTAATCTTGTTCATCGTGGAACATACCGCTATGCTTACCAAGCCAGTTTTAGGAGGCACATATAGATGATTCTATCATTAGACCAAGGCACCACCAGCTCGCGGGCGATCCTGTTCGATCATGAGGCAGGCATGGTCTCACAGGGGCAATATGAGATCAGACAGTCCTTTCCCCGCCCCGGCTGGGTAGAGCATGATCCGGAGCAGATCTGGGAGACTCAGCTGGCGGCGGCCAGAGAGGCCATTAGAGGGAGCGGGAGGCCCGCTAAGGAGATATCGGCCATTGGCATTACCAACCAGCGGGAAACCGCGCTGATCTGGGACAAGGCCACTGGGAAGCCTATCTATCCGGCAATTGTCTGGCAGGACCGCCGCACAGCAGAACATTGCGAGGAACTGAAGCAGCGCGGGCTTGCGGATACCATTGCCGCCAGGACCGGCCTGGTGGTGGATGCTTACTTCTCAGCCACCAAGCTGGCCTGGATTCTTGACCATGTGCCTGGAGCGCGGGCCCGTGCAGAGCAAGGGGAGCTGCTGGGGGGGACGATTGATTCGTGGCTGATTTGGAAGCTTACCGGAGGGGCTGTGCACGCAACGGATGTTACGAATGCCTCACGTACCATGCTGTATAATCTGCATGAGCGGAGATGGGACGGGCAGCTGCTCAGGGAGCTGAGAATTCCGCGCTCGATTCTGCCGGAAGTCAGAATGTCCGGCGGAGAATTTGGAGCTGCCGGGAGTGAATGGTTCGGGGTGGAAATTCCGATTCGCTCCGTACTGGGAGATCAGCAGGCTGCTTTATTCGGGCATACCTGCCTGGAGGCCGGGAGTGCCAAAAATACATATGGCACCGGCTGTTTTATCCTTATGAATACCGGGACCGAGGCGGTAGCCTCCAGTCATGGGCTGCTGACCACCGTGGCTTGGGGCATGGGGGATGAATTGTATTATGCCCTCGAAGGCAGCGTGTTCGTAGCGGGAGCCGCGGTACAATGGCTTCAGGAGGGGCTGGGACTCATTGAAGGACCGGCAGACTCAGAGGGAAAAGCCGGAGAAGTGGAGGACAGTGAAGGGGTTGTAGTGGTACCCGCTTTTACAGGACTTGGAGCCCCTTACTGGGATATGTACGCCCGCGGAGCGATATTTGGCTTGACCCGCGGTACGATGGCAGGCCATCTGGTTCGGGCTACCCTGGAGTCCCTTGCGTTTCAGTCAAGGGATGTCATCGGCGCAATGGAAAAAGATGCCGGGATGCCGCTGACAGGGCTGCGGGTCGATGGCGGCGCTGTGCGCAATGATCTGCTGATGCAGTTTCAAGCGGATATTCTGGGCAGCGAGGTGACGCGTACCATGTATGCAGAGACAACAGCGCTGGGAGCGGCACTGCTTGCCGGTCTGACGTCGGGAATCTGGACCAGGGAGCAGCTGGAGCGCTTCAATAAGGCCGAGAAGGTCTTCACTCCGTCTATGGAGGCAGAGGAGCGCGAGCGCCGTTACCATGCCTGGCAGGACGCTGTATCGCGTACCATGGGCTGGGAGAAACATGAAGGGCGATTATAAGCGTACCGGCAGGACCATAATCGAATAGCTGAACTTTTATATGGGCTAACAACAAAGCGGTCCGCAGGCAGATAAACTGCTTGCGGACCGCTTTTTGGGTAATGATACATTGCTGATCTAGTATTCCATTACAAAGGCTACATTCTGCCAGCCCGCGCCAACGGTCCAGAACAGGACTTTATCACCGCGCTCAATCTTTCCTGTAGTCACTGCTCTATGAAGGGCGACAAAAGGGCTGCTTGTCGAAGTATAGCCGAATTCATCGCCAACGTAGACCGCAACATCATCGGAGATCCCTGTTTTGCCGGAAACGGCACGGATATTAGGCAGGGACAGCTGTGAGAAGCAGGCTGCCTTAATCGATTCAGGAGCAATCTCGTTATTGCTGAGCAAGGTGTTGATAGATTCAGAGGCGGCATCCACACAAATGGAATCATCAAAAGGAATGAATTTGACATTAAACTCCCCGGCACCAACACCCGTGCGTCCAAGGTTAGCCAAACCTTCAGCAGGGAACAGCGAGTTACCGTAGACACAAGTGTCCGTCTGATAGATCGAGTCGATGAAACCTACGGAATTCTCATCCCGCTCCAGAATAACTGCAGCTGCTGCGTCACCGAAGTTGGCATAGTAGACAGGATCATTTTTGTCGGCATGCGGGGCCACATGATCGGAGCCGATTACCAGCGCGCGGCGGATTCTTGGGTTAGCCATCATTTGGCGGCTTACCTGCTCCACCGAGGCGGTCATGCCTGCACAGTTCGCGTTGCTGTCAATGCAAATGGCATGGGATGGGCCGCCAATCAACCGGTGAATCATGAGTGAATTGGTCGGGAAGATATATTCAGGAGTTTGGCTGGCATAAGCAATCAAGTCAATATCGGCACCGGTAAGTCCGGTCTTGTCCAACACATTGCTGGCCGCCTCAAATGCCATGGTCAGAGAATTCTCTTCGTTGCTGTCGATGCTGTAGCGGCTCTCACGGCCCAGTGCAGCCAGAAGTCCGCGGATATCAATACCCTTTTCGTCAAAATGCTGTATGAAAAAGTCGTTGCCAATCTTTTTGCTTGGATGATAGATATCAATATCCTTAATTCGTATCCCGGCCATGGTTATCCTCCTAAATGTTGTCGTGGGCGATTCTTCACAGCCCCGGCTTTGCGCAATACTCGCTTCGCACCATCCTGCAGGTTACGGACCTTCGACTATGGACCTAAGCCTGAACGGTCGAAGTAATCTCCAGGTTTTCTAGTCCCGCCTTACGGCCCAGACGCGCAAGCTGCATTTTAAGGATAGGGTTATTTTCAAGGGTCAGGCTTACTCTTTCGAAGCCATCCGATTTGAACATGATAAAGCAGCCTTCCAGCAATGGCACAACATCAGGAGCAGTAACGTTCAGCTTTCTGCAGTCAATCTGCAGTGCATATTCTGAAGGGGTGATTGGGTTGACGGTTTGCTGATAGGCTTGGATCGATTTGAGGCCGTCTTCATTGGAAAAGGTACCTTCTAATTCAATATTAATGACTTTGTTTACGGAATCGGTTTTCAAAATAAATTTACCCATGTGCTCATCTCTCCCAAAATTGAATGTGTTTCAGTCATTGAATATATCCAAAAAACATAGCATTTTATGCCAACATTCGACATTTGAACGTTAGTTTTGGGATAATTTCCCTTCAATATAACCATATATTTCTCGAATATGCAAGAAAAAAGTCGAATCGTGTATAAAAATGTAGAAAAGGGATTATTGGATTTCCTCTAGCGTTTCAAGCAGCACATTAAAAGCGGAAATGACTCTTGGAGCGCCGACAACCGGCACCAGGTGCAGCAGAATACCCTTGATCTGATCCACTGTCATACCGACGCGCAGAGCCATCACATAATGGACTCCGAGCTGTTCGTACTGGCCCATGGTAATCAGAGATGAAATAACGGCAATTTCCTTCCAGTCGGCACCAATCGTGGTGCGCTGAAAAATGTCGCCATAGGCGTTGCCCATAATGTACTCAGCCAGCTCGGGGAAATGCTCCTTGATTGGAGCCAGAGCTTTGGCTCCGTAGTCGCCGGACAGGTTGGAAAAATGCCTAAGACCGCTGTTAATCGTATTTTCCACAGAGATGCCTCCTGAATTTTGATGAGCGGCAAGGAGCAAGCAAGAGAGGAACGTTCCTTGCCGCGGTTGATCTTAGTTGAGATTCAAGGTTCGATGAGCCGTCGGAGGCACTTCATCACGGTCGGTCAGGAGTTCAATAACAGCCACGCGGTTGGAGGCAACTGCAGCATGGATGGCAGATGTAAATTGCTCCTGAGTCTCGCATCTGTAGCCTGTGGCTCCCAGTGATTCGGCGAATTTCACAGCATCCATAGGAACCTCGAAGATGGTGCCATCAATTCTGCCTGTTGTTTTCTCCATGCCCTTTAGCGCCATGTCCAGCTGCATGTTGTTCACAACGATAAAGATGACCGGGATCTCCTTGCACACCGCAGTGTTTATCTCTGCGCCAAGCATCATGAAGCAGCCGTCTCCGGTAATGCAGACAATCGTTTCTTCCGGTGAGGCGACCTTAGCGCCGATAGCCATGCCAATTGAATTGCCCATGCAGGCAAAATAGGCATCAAAGACAAAGCTGCCAGGCTTCTTCACGTTGTACCATTTCACGGCATTGAAGCCATGGCTGCCATCATCTACAAAAAGGGTGTTGTCGTAAGGGAGCAGGTCGCTTAATGTGCTCATTACCGAAGCAAGTGAAAGCTTGGACAGAACAGGCAACTCTTCCGCATAATGAACATCGGTTTCTGTTTCGTGTTTTTTTATAGCAGCTGTCTCAATTTTCTGAAGATAAAATGCCAGATTGTCGCGTAAATCCCCGCCTACAGCGATTGTCTCTGAGGTTAATATTTTTCCTACGAAGGTAGGGTCGACGTCAAATTGGATCAATGTTTTGGGATGATTCTCAGCCTTTAGATTGCAAATGGTCATATCACTGAGGCGCGAGCCAAGCACGATGAGCAAATCACTGCGGTTTAACAAATCATCGCCGTGCTTGCAGCCGCCGACACCAATGGGGCCGTGATACAGCGGGTGATCCCAGGCGATAGTACCCTTGCCACCGGGAGAAGTGACCACCGGAATATTGAAAGTTTCAGCCAGTTGAACGAGCTCCTCGTGAGCACCGGAACGATTGACACCTTTGCCCGCAATGATCAGAGGGTGGCTCGATTCATTAATTGCCGAAATTACGCGTTCCAAATTACCGATATTGACCAAATGCTCGCGCTCCGGGATCACAATCCGGCATTCTTCAAGCATTTCGGTCTGCACATCAAAAGGGATGCAGAGATGGACCGGACCGCGTTGTCCGCTCATGGCAATAGAAATGGCGTGATTGAAGATAGTGCTGAAATGGTCGCCTCGTTCCACCAGCTTGCTGAAAAGGGTAGCGGGTCTGAACATGTCTGCCAAGTCGGCGAGATAGGACGAGGAATCCTGGCACTGGGGAATCCCAAGCTCTTTGATGGATTGATGTCCTGTGATGAACAGCACGGGAATATTGTTCGCCTTGGCATGTGCTGCGGCAGTGAGGAGATTGGTTCCGCCTGGACCCGAGGTCCCAAAAGCCACACCAAGTTTACCAGTTTTGAGAGCGTAACCTGCGGCTTCGAACCCGGAGCTGGATTCATGTCTGCCGGGAATAAATTCAATGCCGTAATCAACCATTTTCAGGACGACGGGACAAATAGACTTGCCAATTATGCCAAAAGAATGTGTTACACCGAGGTTTCGTAGTGCCTCAGCCATATAATCTGCGACTGTTTTCAAAGAAAATCCACCCCACCCAATGTTTTTTATAATTTATTTAGCAAAAATAGAAAACCTGTACTCAGGTGAGCACAGGCTGGTTGCAGAAATAGCCATAGAGAACGCAGGAAATCCCGGACGTTCGGCTGTTCAGCAACCTGGCTGTCATGGTCCCATAAAAATGAGACTGTAGATCCATGGCTTTGCGTCATTCCCTTTCGGAGAATTTTGCCAATATGTGTTAAAGAAAATAATGACTATTTTTACTTTACAATATATTTCTATCTCTGCTTTTGTCAATATATTTTGTGCTAAAAAGCTCGGATTTTGCCGAATCTAACGCAGCAAGGACAGCCTGAAAAATGATGTGCTTCTGCATGAAAAACAGGC
>RCUU01001204.1_pt1 | contig 12769 bp, 11 predicted proteins | sample 2166211 | NCBI WGS metagenome assembly RCUU01 (sample SAMN09932620, study PRJNA488358) | compost metagenome | feature: garden; material: soil; isolation source: compost soil in phenylacetic acid-enriched culture | place: Germany: Experimental Botanical Garden Goettingen | collected 2016-01-27
TGACGTTGTTCAGGCTGGAAATGGTGCGGGCCAGTTCGCCTTCGAGGCCGCGACGGTAGCGGGTCGCTTCCATGAACTGGCTGGTGCCAAGCCCCTGCTCCTTGTCGAGGATTTCAAAACCGATGTTGCCGTCGCTGGGAGTGACACCAGCGGCCGCGAGCTTGAGCCGCGCTCGGGACAGGTCATCGGCCTTGACCAGCAAGGCACCGGAATTGGGTTCGACGGTGTACGGGATATCGGCGGAGGCCAGGGTATCCATGACCTGCTTGGCGTCCATGCCGGCAAGGCTGCCGTACAGAGGCCGGTAGTCCGGTTGCTGGGACCACAACACCACGGCAAAACCAATCGCCACGCTCGCCGCCAGGCCGACCAACAGGCCCACCTGACGCAACATGGTCATCTCGGAGAGGTTTTCCAGGAAGGACAACCCGAACAGCGGCGGTTTGCCGTCTATTGGAGTGGCCTTGGCCGGAACGTTATCGGCGACTGCTTCTGCCATGACTCAATCTCGTCCTTTAAACCGGCATCTGCATGATGTCTTGGTAGGCCTGAACCAGCTTGTTGCGCACCTGGGTCAATGCCTGGAAGGACACGCTGGCTTTCTGCGATGAGATCATCACGTCTGTAAGATCGACGCCACTTTTGCCGATTTCGAACGCACTGGCCAACTGCGTGGAAGCCTGTTGGGTGTCGTTCACTTTATTGACGGCCTGACCGAGCATGTCGGAAAAGCTGCTGCCCGACACTTCAGGAACGGCAGTCGATTTCGGCGCAGACATGGCATCCATTTGCATGGCGCGCATATCCAGCATCAACCGATTGAATTCAATACCTTGGCTCATGGTTTCTCTCTTTGACGACCCGCAATTTTTTGACACTCACTCGGCGGGTCATGAGGTGTTAGCAACAAGGGTGCCAGCTCCATGGCCACTCTGAACAAAAGCCCTTCCCCGACTCTGATCCCAACGCAACCCTGTAGGAGCGAGCCTGCTCGCGATGGACCCAGGAGCGACGCGCTTATCCTGTAACTGCGCGTAATCGTTAACGACCATCGCGAGCAGGCTCGCTCCTACAGGGCCCAGGCGCAGGCTAGAGGTCAGGTGGCGAACAGATAGGCTTCCACATCCATACCGGCATCGCGCATTTGCGCCAGCTTGTAGCGCAGGGTCCGCGGGCTGATACCCAGGCGCTCGGCCGCCTCTTTGCGACGACCGCGTTCGGCGCGCAGGGTATCGATGATCATCTGGAATTCTCGGCGACGCAGATCATCGCCCAGCGCACCGGCCGACTCGGCCTCGACTTCCACTGGACGCACCGGCGCCTGCGCCAACGCAGGCAATGGAGCGCAAGCCACCGGCCCGGCCAGGCAGAAATCCTGCGGCTGGATCAAGCCACCCTGCTGCAGAATCAACGCACGCTGAATCGCGTTGTCCAGCTCACGCACGTTACCCGGCCACGGATAAGCGATCAGGCACGCCTGGGCCTCGGGGGACAATCTGGCCGGTGAATGCTTCATTTTATTGACGTGTCTGGCCAGCAGACGCTCGGCCAGCGGCAGGATGTCGGCGGTGCGCTCGCGCAACGGACGCCAGGCCAGGGGAAACACCGACAGGCGATAGTAAAGGTCTTCGCGGAAGCGCCCCGCCGCCACCTCACCCGCCAGGTCACGATTGGTGGTGGCGACCACGCGAATGTCCAGCGTGATCGGCTTGCGCGCCCCAACCCTTTCGACCTCACGTTCTTGCAGTACGCGCAGCAATTTGGCCTGGAGCCCCAGGGGCATTTCGGAAATTTCGTCGAGCAGAATGGTGCCGCCGTCGGCCTGCTCGAACTTGCCGGCTTGCGCGGCAATGGCACCGGTGAAGGAGCCCTTCTCGTGCCCGAACAAGGTCGCTTCGAGCATGTTGTCCGGGATCGCCGCACAGTTGATCGCAATGAATGGCTGATTGGCGCGATGAGAATGCTGATGGATGTAGCGCGCCAGCACTTCCTTGCCCGTGCCCGACTCACCCGAGATCAACACCGTGGAATCGCTGCGTGCGACCCGCGCTGCCAATTCGAGCAACTGCGCGCTCGCCGGCTCGAATGCTATCGGCCCTTCACCCTCAGCCAGGCCGAGACTGCCCAGGGCATGACGCCCCACCAGATCGAGCAACGCCTTGGGCTCGAAAGGTTTGACCAGATAGTCCACCGCACCTTGGCGCATCGCATCGACCGCACGCTCGACCGCGCCGTGAGCCGTCATCAGCAACACCGGCAATTGCGGCTGCCGCGCTCGCAACAGGCCCAGCAACTGGTGGCCGTCCATACCCGGCATGTTGACGTCGCTGATCACCAGGCTGAAGGCCTCGCCGCCGACGGCAAGCAACGCCTCCTCTGCCGAACCCACCGCCTTGTAATCGTGCCCCGCGAGCAATAGCGTATCGGCCAGCGCCTCGCGCAACGCGCGATCGTCCTCGACCAGCAGAACCTTGATACCCATCTGTGTCACTCCGCTCCTTGAGCGCTGCTGAACAACGGCAGGATAACCTGCGCGCAAGTGCCGCGACCGAGTCGCGAGCGCAACTGCAATTGTCCCTGATGAGCACGCGCCACTGCCTTGACCACGGTCAGGCCAAGACCTGTGCCAGTGGCCTTGGTGGTAAAAAAGGGTTCGCCCAATCGCGCCAGAACGGCGGCATCGATACCGGAGCCACTGTCGCTGACGCACAGGCGCAGGTAATTGCCGCGGGTGTAGAGGTGAATCTTGAGGCGCAATGGACCGGCACTGGACTGAATGGCGTTCTCGATCAGATTGAGGATCGCACCGACCAGGGTGTCGCGATTGCACAGCAACTCCCCCGAATGACTGTCGCACTGCCAGCGGATCGGCAGATCCTGAACGTGGGTCAGCGCCGCCGCTTGCAACGATTGCATCAACTGAGCGGGCGTCACGCGATCGGTCAGCGGCAACTCGCCCCGGGCGAAGACCAGCATGTCGCGCACCTGGTGCTCCAGCTCGTGCAGGCGCTCCTTGAGGCGCCCGGCAAAGCGCTGCTGGGTAGCGACCGGCAGCTCTTGCTCGGTCAAATGACTGGCATACAGCAACGCGGCGGACAACGGCGTGCGTATCTGATGAGCCAACGAAGCGACCATGCGCCCCAGCGACGACAGCCGCTCATGACGGGCCAGTTGATCCTGCAGGTGACGGGTTTCAGTCAGGTCGTTGAGCAACACCAACTGGCCAGGCTCGGCGTCCAGCGAGCGCGTGGCGATCGACAGGCGCCGACCATCCTTGAGGGAGACTTCATGGCCATCGTCTTCGCGCGGCGCAAAACAGCGGGCAATGACGTGGCGCCACAATTCACCTTCCAGCGGCAACCCCAGCAACTCGCACGCCGCCGGATTGGCTTCGCGCACGATGCCCTGGGCGTCAATGACGATGACTCCGCCGGGTAAGAGATCAAGGAGGTTTTGCAGGCGGTTGGCCAGGCGTTCTTTTTCCGCCAGCTCCTGCATGCGCTGGGCGCTGACCACCGCCAGCTCACCCTTGAGCTCGGTGACCCGGGCTTCAAGCATGCTGTAGGAATCGGTCAACTGACTGGACATCTGATTGAACAGCGCGAATGCCTGCTCAAGGCCAAGCCGGCTCGCCTGCTCTACGGACGACGGTTGCCGCGAAGCATCAGGGACAGGAGACATCTGGGCGGCTTGGGGCATCGTGCTCTCTCGCTTGGCTGACCGTCAGTGAAACGGAACGTTGCGAGGGACGTAGCAATACCCGTGCCTAAAAAAAACTTCTTATAAATGAACGAGTTGAAAAACAGGCGTCAATCATCCGCCTGCTCGTCTCCATCACGACGGCTCATGCCGTACTTGCGCATCTTTTCCACCAGCGTGGTACGACGAATACGCAGGCGCTCGGCCGCGCGCGCCACAATGCCGTTGGCATCATCCAGCGCCTGCTGGATCAGCCCCTGCTCCAGACCACCGAGGTAGTCCTTCAGGTCCAGGCCTTCCGGCGGCAGCATGGCATTGGCGGTGAAGTCCTGGGTATGGCCGTTGATGGCCACGCGCTCTTCCAGATCGCTGCGCAGGCTGTCGACCATTTGCTCGTCTTCATCGTCGACGTAGCGGAATTTCTTCGGCAACTCGACCACGCCGATCACGCCGTATGGATGCATGATCGCCATGCGCTCCACCAGGTTGGCCAATTCGCGGACGTTGCCCGGCCAGCCATGACGACACAGCGACATGATGGCCGCCGAGTTGAAACGGATCGAACCGCGCTTCTCGTGCTCCATGCGCGAGATCAGCTCGTTCATCAGCAGCGGAATGTCTTCGACGCGCTCACGCAGCGGCGCCATCTCGATCGGGAACACATTCAGGCGGTAGTACAGGTCTTCGCGGAAGGTGCCGATCTCGATCATGCTTTCGAGATTCTTGTGGGTCGCCGCAATGATGCGCACGTCGACGCTCTGGGTCTTGTTGCTGCCCACGCGCTCGAAGGTGCGCTCCTGCAACACGCGCAGCAACTTGACCTGCATCGGCAGCGGCATGTCGCCGATTTCATCGAGGAACAGAGTGCCGCCGTTGGCCAGCTCGAATCGACCGGCGCGACTGGTGATCGCCCCGGTGAAGGCGCCCTTCTCATGGCCGAACAATTCGCTTTCCAGCAACTCGGCCGGGATCGCACCGCAGTTGACCGGCACGAACGGCGCTTCGCGGCGCTTGGAATGGTAATGCAGGTTGCGCGCAACCACTTCCTTGCCGGTGCCGGACTCACCGAGGATCAGCACGCTGGCATCGGTGTCGGCGACCTGTTGCATCATCTGGCGGACGTGTTGAATCGCCCGGCTGGTGCCGACAAGACTGCGGAAAAGATTGGGTTCGCGATGACGACCGCGCTCGCGGGCCTGGTCGTACATCTCGCGATAGACCTGGGCACGGTGCAGCGAATCGAGCAATTTGCTGTAGCTGGGCGGCATTTCGAGGGTCGAAAGCACTCGCCGACGCTGGTCTTCCGGCAGGTCAATGGAAGAATTATCGCCCATTAACAAAACCGGAAGGAACTCATCCCATGTCGACAGTGTCTTAAGCAAGCCCAGAAGTGCACCAGGAGCATTGACCGTCCCGATGAGGACACAGATCACTTCACGACTTGACGACAAAGAGCCGACAGCCTGCTGCCAGTCATGGCTACCGCAGGGTAAATTTTCTTCGCCGAGAAAATTTAAAATCACCGCCAGGTCGCGGCGGCGGACGCTATCGTCATCAATCAGCAGAATTTTGGTTTCACGCCACATGCAATAGCAACTTCCCTAGTCAACTCAATGCCCAAAATGCTGGGGCAAGCTAAACGCTTGCAGGCCGGTTATGCCTGAAGACGACTGAAATCTGGAACAGCCACTAGTTAAGTCAAAAAACCGTGCACAGTCAAATTTATGGCGCACTTGTTTGGATTAACCGGGTTTTATTATCCAAACAGATGGTAAACCTTTGCCGCGCTCTTCGCTTGGTTGATCTGCGACATCTCTTCGACTATCGCTTGCCGCTCCCCCATGGTCGCAGTCAGCAACTCTTTGTACACCGCCAACAATCCCTCCAGATTGCTGCGCACCGCGTCCTCATCGATTGGCGCTTCGCTCAACACCTCATCGACACACTCACGACAAGCCGCATCCAGTTCGCCAATCGCGTCCCAATTGCGCGCCGCCAGCGCGTCTACCAGGGCTTCACGCGTTTCTTCAATCCGCCGCAGCGCTAGACTCATGACGTCATCCTCAGACCCGCAGGCCTATTGATTGGCAATTGCATCCCAACCGCTTTTCAGGGTTTCAAGCAAACCCGAAACTTCGTCGATGATCCTCGTATCGTTATTGAGGTTGGCCTCAGTCAGACGCGACGTCATGTAGGCGTACAAGCTGTCCAACTGCTCTATCGATGCAGGATCCTCTGTCTTTTCCGGATTCAGACCGTCACGCAGGCCAATGACGATGTCAACGGCCTTACCCAACATCAATCCCTTGAGTGCGATATCACCACGCTCCAGAGCACCCTTGGCTTGAGCCATGCGATCCAGGCCGCCCTCCATCAACATTTGCACAAGGCGATGAGGATTGGCTTCAGAGATCTGGGCATGGGAATTGACCTTCTGATATTGGCGAAGGGCTCTCATGGGGTTCATGTTTCTACCTCGTGACAGACAACAACTTGAAATTGGGAAGGCTCTGATCTTTATGTCGACCGGGCGACGGAGAACTTTAACCCAGAGTCGTCACCAAAGAAAAAACCCAGGCACTGTCATTACAGCTTGCCTGGGTTTTTTTTGACCGATACGGATCAATCGTCTTTCTGATTGTTCAGCGCATTGAGCGTGGTCATGATGCTGTCGCTTTGGGCGCGCAGCCTGGCCACCAGTCCGTCCATGGCCGTGTACTTGGCAGTCAGGCTGGTCTGCAATGCTGCGATTCGCTCATCAAGAGAATCCTGCTGTTTTTGCAGATCCGTAAGACTCTCACTCAACGACTTGGTACGCTCCGCCAGAATCCCTGTGCTCGCCTTCGCATAGCTATCAGTAGCGGTTGCCATCCTAGCCAGCAAACCGGTGCTCCCGGTGAAAATACTGCTGAGGTCCGCCGCATTGGTGGCTACTGCCTTGTCCCATTTCTTGTCATCGATAGTCAACAAACCAGTGTCGGCAGAAGTGCTGATGCCAAACTGAGCCAACGACTTCATTGTCCCGGTACCCGATAGCGCGTTCAGCTCGCCGCGAATCGAGTTCACCAGGCTTCGCATCGTCGCATCGCCCGTCAGCGTCGCAGCAATAGAAGTACCGTCGGCCGCTTTAGTCACCTTGGTTTCAGCGTTGATCGCCTTCATCAAAGCGTTGTAGGTGTCGACGAAACCTTTGACCCCAGACTTGAGCGCCGGCGTACTGGTTGTCACTGAAATGGTGGTTGGTGTGGGCGCACTGGCACCAGCAGCGGTCGGCGAAATAGACAACAACTTGATGTTAATGCCGCTGATTGCGTCAGCAATCGAGTTGCTCTTGGAGATCATTTCAGCGCCGCCATCGATGCGGTACTTCGCATCCTTCGGCGCCTCAATCACAGTTGATCCCGTATCCAGGCCCGAATTACCCGATAGCGTGAGATCCGAGCCCACCCCCATTGTTGTCGAGGTCAAAACCAGACGCGAACCTGTTGAGTCAGTCAGGATGTTCGCGCTCAATCCGGACGTGCCAAACTGCGAGTTGATTGATTCACGCACTTGCTGCAGCGTTGCCCCGGCGGGAATGCTGAGATCGTAGTTTTTACCGGACTGCGAAATTGTCAGCGTGGTCGGTGACGTACCGCTATTGACCACAGTCGAGGCGCCACCCGCAAAAACCCGGGTGGACAACTTCGATGCCGATGCCAACTGGGTGACCAACAATGAGTAGGTGCCATTGGAAGCGCCATTACCCGCCGTGATGGTCGCGACCTTTTCATCCGAAGATGTGCTGGTCAGCCCGCTGAAGCTGTTATCTGTACCCATCGAGGTCAGAGCCCCACGAAACGCATCAAGCGCCGCCTGAATCTTGCCGATCGATGACAGCGAGGTGGTTGCTTTCGCACTCTGAGTATTGATCTGTGCTTGCTTCGGTGCTTTTTCGGCGTTGACCAAAGATGTCACGATCGCTTGGGTATCGATGTTCGACCCAATACCACTTACCGTTGTACCCGCCATCATCTATCTCCTTGTACAGTGGCCGCTGCTTTCTTGACAAAGTGCGTCTCGAACGCATGCAGCAACAAAAATCATGCCAGCTCAGACCTTATCGTCAAACAACAAGCTGCTGGCATCCGACAAACTTTGCGCCAGTTTCAGTGCGGTTTCCGAAGGGATCTGGCGAATCACGTCACCTGTTTCGGTGGCAATGACCTTGACCACGATCCGGCCGGTGGAATCGTCAATGGAAAAATCCAGTTTGCGCTGAGCAGCCTGGACGAACTCCTGAATATCGGTCACAGCTTTTTCCAGATCGTCGCGCTTGGGCTCGGAGCCCGATGACTCAACGACTTCAGCCTTGGGCTGTTCCTGTTGGGCTATGCCAATCGGCGTCGCACTCTGAGGAGCAGCAGCCGGATAAGACAGGTTCAACTTGACGCTCATGTCCATGTTAAATCTCCTCATCGCGAAAAAACGAAAGGGCACGTATACGCGCCCTTCCGTCAGCTAACGAGCGCCGCTATTACTGAAGCAGCTTCAGTACAGCAGATGGCAGCTGGTTGGCTTGCGACAGGATTGCGGTCGAAGCCGACTGCAGAGTCTGCTGCTTGGTCAGTTCAGCCGTTTCAGCAGCGAAGTCCACGTCTTGCACGGTGCTGCGAGCAGCGGTGGAGTTCTTCTGAATGTTCTGCAAGTTGTCTACGGTAGTGGTCAGACGGTTTTGGGTAGCACCCAGACCTGAACGAACGCTGTCGATCGAACCGATTGCCTTGTCGATTACAGCCAGAGCGTTTTGCGCTTTGGTGGAGTCGGTCACGTCGGTTTGAGCGATGGTAGTTTTGACGGCAGCGGCAGTGGTACCAGCGCCGAATAGGCCAGTTACCCCGGCACCGTTCAATGCATAGCCTTTGGCAGAGTCCAGACTGACGGCACCGGTAGCGATCAGGCCAGCAGCCAGTGCAGTACCTGAGCCCGCGTAGGCACCGGCACCATCTTTAGTGTTCACGGTGATTGCAGCAGCGGCGTTCGCATCGGCAGCAGTGAATTCCAGGTTTTCACCCGAATCCGATTTAACCGACAGGGTGCCTTTGGATTCGTCGAAGTTTACGCTGATACCCAATTTGGCGGCGTTGGACTTAAGCTGGTCGGCGAGGCCAGCAGTATCAGTGACACCAACAAACTTAACGGTTTGGCTACCGATTTTCAGGTCGAAGCTTGCTGCGGCGCTGGCAGCAGCGCCACTCACTGTGAACTGAGCTTCGGTTGTGGCAGTAGCGCTCAGACCACCGATGGCACCATTGAGTTGGCTGGCGATAGTTTTTGCTGATGCCTTGGCAGCAACAGTGATCGATGCAGTCTGACCGTTACCAGCAATACCGATCACACCACCCGCGACACCGGTAGTTGCAGGAGTAATTGCAACGCTTTTGATTTGCTGCGAGCCGATGTTGTTGGCTGCAACGTTGTCCAGGCTCAGGTTGATGGTTTCGTTAGCGTTGGCGCCAACCTGGATAGCCTTGGTGCCGTACGAACCGTCCAGCAGCTTCTGGCCACCGAAAGTGGTGGTCTGGGAGATACGGGTCAGTTCCGAAGTCAGAGCCTGGTATTCGTCGTTGTTCGACTTACGGTCATCGGCGCTCAGGGAGCCGGTAGCCGAGGACAGAGCCAGGGTACGCATTTTCTGCAGGATGTCGGTCGAAGCCTGCATTGCGCCTTCAGCGGTTTGCGCGATAGAGATACCGTCGTTGGCGTTCTTCACTGCCTGGCCCAGGCCGTTGATCTGGCTGGTCAGGCGGTTGGCGATCTGCAGGCCGGCAGCGTCGTCTTTAGCGCTGTTGATACGCAGGCCGGAAGACAGGCGCTGCATGGAAGTAGCCAGGGCGCCGCCGGCTTTGTTCAGGTTAACCTGAGTAGTGATCGACGCGGTGTTGGTGTTTACGGTTAAAGCCATGACGAAATCCTCGTTGGATGGATACTGCGGCTTCCGGCCCTGGCAACCGCCTGGTGTGGCCTAGAGAACCTACGTAATAGTTATCGTCGTGAAGAGGCTTTGCTTGAGCGGTTTTTTCGATTTTTTTAGTGGCAGCTTGCCAGCCCTTTATTTTCAAGGCTTTAGAGCCAGAAAGTCGGCGTCAGAAAAACGCAAAACGCCCGGAAGTTTAAATTTCCGGGCGTTGTTTTGTAACGTCGATTCAGTCAATCAGCCGCGATAGAGAATCGCCGAACCCCACGAGAGGCCCACGCCAAAGCCGCTGATGGCAACTCGGGTCCATTTGGAGTCGAAGACGTGATTCTGCAACAGCAGCGGAATACTCGAGGAGACCGTGTTGCCGGTTTCGAGCATGTCCTTGACGAATTTCTCCGGCTCACCTTCTTCGAAGCGGCGCGCCACGGCATCGACAATGGCCGCACTGCCCTGGTGAATGCAGAAGGCATCGATGTCGCTCGCCTGCAAATTGGACTCGTCCAACAACTCGTGCAAATGCGCAGGAACTTTCAACAAGGCAAAGTTGAACACCTGGCGACCATTCATGAAGAACACACCGTCGCTGACCTTAAGGTGCGGCGCGCCGGAACCGTCGGTACCGAACTTCGACTTGCCCAGTTGCCAGACAGCGTTCTCGCCCATCCAGGTCGCGGTTGCGGCATCGCCAAACAGCATGGTGGTGTTACGGTCTTCCGGATCGACAATCTTGGAATATGGATCGGCAGTAATCAGCAGGCCGTTTTTCAGCCCTGCTGCTTCCATGAAACCTTTGATCGCATAGATGCCATAGACGTAGCCGGAACAGCCCAGGGAAATATCGAACGCGGCGACATGGGTCGGCAAGCCCAGCTTGTCCTGAACGATCGCAGCGGTGTGCGGCAAGCCTTCTTCATCACCGTTCTGGGTGACGACGATCAAGCAATCGATGGATTCACGCTTGAGTTCGGGGCTAGCGATGAACAGCGCATTGGCTGCTTCGACACACAGATCGGAAGTTTCTTGATCGGCATCCATGCGCGGCAAAAACGCAGAACCGATCTTGCCGAGAATAAAGGTTTCGTCCTTGTCGAACTTTGCACCCTGGGCGTAATTATCAATCCCGGCTGCCGGCACGTAACTCGCTATATTTTTTATGCCAATCATTATGGCTTCCCAATAATAAACAGCTGAACATCGCCGCTCGCTGAATCGAGGGCGTCTACAGTCGGGGCCCGCCCCACAGAGGAGGCATTGTCGGGGCTCAAACAGCCCGCCACCGTCACCGCCCGCAGACAGGATACAGTGAAGATGCGCGTTTTGACCGACGGGTCACTCAGAGATCGCTGCTTTATTTGATTTTGTGGTCCGGATCGCGAGCCATCCTGCTCTGTATACGCCTGAAAAAAACGCAAAAAAAAGCCAGCCTCCTGTAACAAGGGCTGGCTGCAGGCGGTCAAGACCGACTTAAAGCTTGTTGAACAGACTCAACTGGGAAACCTTGGCGAAGGCCAGTTGCGCGGCCTGCAGCATGGTTTGCTGCAGGGTCAGGCGGGTCAGTACTTCCGCAGGGTCAGTATCTTTGATTGAAGATTGCGTGGAAGTATTGATCAGGTTCGTGCTCTGGATCTGATCACGCTGCATATCCATTACGTTACCCCGGGCACCGATTGCGCCACGCGCAAGGTCGACCTGGTTTTTGGCATTGCTCAGGTTGGCAATGGACGACGCGAGCACACTGCCCAGATTGCGCTGGGCGGCCAGATTGCCTGAAGTAGGTATTTCAAGCACCTGACGCAGCTGACTTACGGTATCGAGTACATTCTGGGTCTGGTGTGTATTGACCGCGATATTGAACTGATCACCTGTAGCGGGGGTCGCTGGAGGTGTGCCTCCGGCGAGGGTAAAGCTGACACCGGCCGCTGTCGCCACGCCAGCTACCACTGTCCCGGAGGTTATCGGTGTACTGCTGCTGGTCAAGGGGCGGGAATACAACTCAAACGTCCCTGGCCCCGTGAATTTCAGGACCGCTCCGCCTTCAGGGAAAAAGCTCTTGTAATCGGTAGCGTTGGTCACAGAGGCTTGACCAACCTGTACCGTCGAACTGTTACCCGGAGCACGCGTGCTGGTGAAACTGTCTGGCTTTGCCGCCAACTGGAAACTGTGACCCGCGATGACCGCGTCCGCATTCGCTGGGTTATCACTTGCCTGGAACGTGATATCCAGTGCAAAGGACACCCCGCGGAAATTGATGTCGGAACCATCCTTGTTATTCGGATCGAACTTACCACCACCACTTGCCTCGGCAGTCACGTCGTTGCCTGAGGCGTCAGTGATCACAAACTGTGTGCTGCTGGTGAAGGACAGTGTGTATGGCTGTCCATTGCGGAAGCTCGCATCAAACGCCGGGCCGGAACTCACCAGACCTTGAGTCAATGACACGCGCCCGTCATCAACGGCCGGCGCGGTCATGGTTGTCGAACTGCGGGCGGCGTTGATCGCCTGCTGGAAAACATCCCAACCAGTGTCGTTGAGACCCAGCGACATCGAGTCGCCGATTTTCAGTTCCAGTTGGGTCTGGTCACCTTGATAACTGTAGGTACCGTCACTGTTGCGCAAAAATGGCTGCGTGTTACTGCTGGCGCCGGAAAAGATGTATCTGCCGTTAGCATCTTTGCTGTTCATCAGATTCAGCAACTGCTCTTCGGCCTGCCCGACTTCCTCTCCAATGGATTTGCGATCGTCGTCATTTAACGATGCACCGCCGGCACGCACCGCCAACTCGCTGACTTTTTGCAGCACAGTGTTGATACTGTCCAGCACGCTTTCTTCCTGCGCCTGAGCGGTGTTCAGCGCGTTGATATTGGAAGTGTACTGACCCAACATGGCCTTTTGCTGTTCGAGTTGCAGCAAGCGTGCCGCACCGACCGGATCATCCGCCGCAGTCTCAAGCTTGATGCCACTGCTGGCCTGCTCGGCAGTCTTCATCACATTGTTGAGGTTGCGCTGATAGTTGATGGCCGTGGTCGCATAATACTGTGCAGTAGAAATTCGCATGTTCTACGGCTCCTTAAAGGGCATTGATCAGAGTGCTGAAAATTTCCTGCGCAGCCT
>RCUU01001205.1_pt1 | contig 12769 bp, 12 predicted proteins | sample 2166211 | NCBI WGS metagenome assembly RCUU01 (sample SAMN09932620, study PRJNA488358) | compost metagenome | feature: garden; material: soil; isolation source: compost soil in phenylacetic acid-enriched culture | place: Germany: Experimental Botanical Garden Goettingen | collected 2016-01-27
TAATAGAGCGAAGGATGAACTCGTCTCTTCAGAGTGAACCAGCTGTTCATGCAAACGTTTGCTAAACATGTAACGATTCGCTAACCCTGTTAGTTGATCATGGCAGGCAAGGTAATTTGCCTTTCGTTCTGCTGATTTTACATCCGTAATATCCAGAAGCACAAGAAACTGAAATTGCTCTCCCTCAGTAACTACATACTCGCTTTCGGCATTTACATACTTAATATCCCCGGTTGCAGTCGTAATCGAGAATACTCCCTTAAACAACTCTTCATTATTTTTGTAATGATCAGCTTGTACAGGGACCTCGAGATTAACGAATTTATAGAAATTTTGATTGATGAACTCCCGCCGGGAATATTGGAATAGGACTGCTGCTTCCGGGTTGGCATCCCGAATCATCATTTGCTCATCAAGAAGCAGAATGGACATAGGTGATTTCTCGTATAAGATTTGGTATTTTCTTTCGACAGAAGGCAAGAAATCATACTTTACCATCGCATATCGCAGTATAAGGGCAAACACGAATAGTCCGTAGCTAGCTAGATGAGGAAGGCCGAGATCCTCTGGTAAAAAGGACGGACGTTTTATATATGCTCCAAGTGTTGTAGCAATGATTCCAGTAATGATCAATCCCCGTGTAATAAGGACAACCTGTTTGCGTCTCAATTGGAACGAGGTACTGTTTTTTGTATTTCTGAAAAAGGCATAAAGAAAATACGATACGGTCGCTATAGAGTAAATAACGGTAAGTGAGAGAATGATTTTAAGTAAAGTGCTTGGGTACACATAGGTCCATGCGCTTTCTTTAACATAGTTGAGCGAGTTTGCATCGTTTAGAAAAAATAGAGAAAAGATCGATAGAGACGGAATATAGCAAACAGTGATAAGTAAACGATTTGAAATATTTAGCTGGTTTCTTACCAGACTTGCGATGAAATGGAGTTCCAGACACATTGTCAGAAATGCGGGAATAAGTATAAAAGTGATGACAACGCCATTTGCATACTCAAGGGGGGAGAAGTTCAACAAGAAAAAGCCAAGCATTAGAATCATCATGGCACTGAAAAAATAAGACGTGATCCTGTAAGTTGAATTGCTCCTATCGCGATGGTAGATTTCCACGGCCATATAGAAGAGAAGCAGTACGGGAAGCAAGTATGCGGCAATGGATATTATGAAGAGCGTCACAGAAGTTCCTCCTTAGTACACAAAAAATTATAGGATTATCATATCACACTAATATTGGCTAAAGGATAGAAATTACAGATCAAATAATGAGGTATAATAAAGGAATTATCATTAGGAGGGGTAAATTACATCATGTATAGACAAGCTGCAAAAAGCGACGCTTCGTCCGTTATTACACTTCTTTTTTCAGCGATTGGCAACATCGCCAATACTTTAGCGGGTACGGATGATGATGAACAGGCTCATCAAGTGCTGGAGCGTTTTTTCCAGCAGGAAGGCAATAGAGTCAGTTATGAAAATGTGATGGTTAAAGAGGAAAATGGGAAAGTGATCGCGTTCATGCTTACATACCATGGCAGTGATGCAGCCAGCCTGGATCAGCCTTTCATAGATCGACTTGCTGCTAATGGGGCTAAGGCTCCGGCAATCCAACGGGAAGCGAAGAATGACGAATTTTATTTGGATTCTATTGCGGTAGATCCTGATTATCAAGGCCATGGCATCGGTACTGAAATGCTGCGATTATTCGAACGTCAAGCTTTGAAACGCGGATATGATAAAATCATGCTGCTCGTCGATCAGGACAACCCTGCTGCACGCAAGCTTTATCTCCGACAAGGATATCAGGAGGATGGGTCCATTTTGGTGAGTGGACATATGTTTGATCGAATGGTTAAAAAACCGGAGGTCATGTAGATACGGGGCTGTCCCAAAGATACTTTTGGGACAGCCCCATTTCATATTGAAGCTCTAGTTGCTGATCATTTCGCCAAGCTTGTTCGTAACTGAGCGCACTTCCTCCATCTCCCCATGGATCGAAATGATACGGTTATTCTGATCCTCTATGGAGCTGAGCATTTCCTCGGTTGTTGCAGAGTGCTCCTGTGTGATGGATGCAATATCACTGATCTGATCACGGATGCTGATGAACTGTTGAATCAAGCTGTTCATTTGTTCAGCTTCTATGCGAATATGATCGCTGATTCCGTCGAATCTATTTTCTATGGTCTGGAAGCTGCTGCGGAAGCTTGCAGTAATTTCAGCTCCTTGCTCGGATGCTGCATGCCCTTTCTGAACGTCAGCCAGAGCTTCTTGGCTGTTCTTGGTCATTCCCTCCACAATGCTCTGAATTCGTGCGGTCAAATCGCTTGTAGTAGAAGCGAGCTTGCGAATTTCTGTGGCAACCACAGCGAAACCTCGCCCTGCTTCCCCGGCTTTCGCAGATTCAATTGCGGCATTAAGCGAGAGTAAATCAGTTTGAGTAGAGATTTGCGAGATCGAGAGCAATATTTCAGTTATTTGCTCCATACGGGAATTCATCTGAGATACCGCGTCCAATGCGGATTGAATAGCTCCTTGTGCAACCGAGATTTGCATCGTTAGCTCGATCACTCCCTCGGAGCTTTTATTGATTAGATCAGTGACCTCGACGGAATCATCCAGAGTTGTCTGTGAATTCTTATGTATTTCCTGGACAAGCTGATCCATATCTATAATGGACGTGTTAATATCGTTCAGACTAGAGGCTTCCTGTTCGACTCCACGTGCAATGTCCTGTACGGCCTGAACAACGTTGCTGCTGATTTCTTTGGTTCCCGCAATGTTTATGTTGCTACTGGTCACACTGTCATTTAATCTGCTGGTATAAGCGCGCATATCCTCCATATTTTTTTCCAGAGTATTGTAAAGCTCAAGCGCCTGAGTCTCCTTCATCCTGCTCTCATCGATTAGGCCTGTTCCCCATTTGGTTAAGAAATATAAATAAATCACAGTACCATTCAGGAATATCATACGAAGTACGAAATCCGACAGCTGCCAGTTTGGGCCCATTAGAGACGTAGGGGATAAGATAAAAGTAGCAACTAAAAGAATATTCAGTAAGGATGAAAATGAAAGTAAAATATCCCTCCGAAAATACATAGCCGATGACACAATCGTGACAGGGAACAGCATAAAAAATCGAAATGCCCCCTGTTCGTAAATCAATAACGTAAGTGCAATTACAGTGGGGGCAAGAGGCATTAAAGAACCGATCACAAATTTGGGCAAAAGCTGTTTTAAATAAGCAAAATATACGGCAGATCCGATGAGACAGGTGATGATCATAACAGCGGATATCCTTAGACCGGTTTCACGACCATGCATGAACGGAGCTTCAATAGCAAATACCGTAGAACAGATGAGCAAAATCAAATAGTTTAATTTAGTAACATGATGAAAACTGAATCTGCCCTGGAGCTGCATACTTAACATCCTTTCCTGTTGTAATATTTTTCACATTTGATTATAGATTAATATATGGATTGTTAACGAAGCTTGTCAATGTCATTTATCCACTTTTTCTATGCTGAAGTAATTGACAATGATAATCATTATCATATATATTCAACTTAAGTTCTTTTTTAAAAGAGGTGAATATCCATGGATAAAGTCATTATCGTCTATGCAAGTTTGACTGGGAATACAGAGGAAATGGCGGAGCTGATTGCTGAGGGTATACGAGCAACAGGTGCAACAGCTGACTTAAAAGTTGTGGATGATTGTAATGCGGTTATTTTGCAAAAATACGATGCTTTTATATTAGGCACCTATACCTGGGGGGATGGGGAGATGCCGGATGAATTCCTGGATTTTGTGGATGAGATGGAGGAGCTTGAGCTTACGGGTGTTGTAACCTCCGTTTTTGGAAGCGGCGATACAACGTATCCCAGTTTCTGCGGAGCTGTGGATGAATTGGAGGAAAAGCTGCAAGGTTGGGGGGCAATAATCGCTCAAGAGAGCTTGAAGGTAGAGTTTGGGCCCACAATGGAAGAGAAGCAGTTGTGCAGAGAATTTGGCGAAAAAATGGTTGCCCGGCTTGCAACGGAAATGGGAGTCTAAAAACTCATGATGGGTATGCAAGGAGGAGCTTCCGGAGCGACTTTTGAATGTCGCCTTGAAATACGCCGCCATGATAACAAATGAGCTGCTCAATATCGTATTCAAGCAGGTGCCGAACGGAACGGACAGCCTCATCCAGATCCCATGCAAATTGCGGATTTGCGATATGGAGCTGTCCGTCTTCAATAACTACGGCGTCAGCTGCAATCAATGTTTTGCTGGCTGAAAGATAAAGCGATATATGACCAGGAACATGACCGGGCGTATGAATAATCTCAATTCCGCCACACCATGGCAGATATTCCCCACTTGCGACCGTTCGATCCACAGCGGCTGGCTCAATCGATTGCAGGAAGGCAATGAATTGTTGAACGCCAGGCTTCTCTTCATCAGGCAAAGCGTCAAATGTCGATTCCGCCTGCTCTATACGCACAGCCTTTTGGCTTCCGTCAACATAAGGAGCCTCCAGCTCATGCGTGATAATTTCAATATGAGGATATATTCGTTTTAATGCTGCGAGCGGCCCGACATGATCCATATCATGATGTGTCACGATCAGTCTGGTGATGGAGTTCAGGCTGAGGTTCTGTTGCTTTGCTGCTTCTTCCAGGAGTGGGATAAAGTCTGGGTAACCACAATCGATCAGAATCGTATCGTGCTCATCCCTAAGGATGACTGGAGTAATGGTTTGCTTTTGACCGTTGAACTCAAATTCGATATCTAGGGGAAATATATATTTCATAGCGTCTCCTTAACTTTTGATGGGTGTAGAAATGTGGAGTTGGAAATCCTGCCATTAGAGTGAACAGACACGAAATCAGGGAAAGCATGCAAAATTGCAGTTTTAAAAAGTAGTCAGGAACGCATCTGCAAAAACCTGCAAAAGTGCAGGAAATAGTTCAGAATAGCCTAGTTTGAGGAATATCCTTAGTGAAATCCTGCACATTTGCAGCAATTCCAGCCAGTCCATGAATTCCGCATCATGATTTGATTGTTATAAATGAGATACAATCAAAAGAATCTGGTGGACTCTGATGCCTCCAATAGTTGAATCGGTGCAGGGATCGTCATGAACAGAATAAACCTGCTTTCTGGACACGGTGAATACCCGGAAATGGGAATCCACGTTCTATGCAGGCTCTTGGCCCTTACTCTTTCTCCGTTTCAATCGGATTCTCTGCGTAAGAAATCCAGTCGCTCCAGCTTCCGGCATACAGCTTCACTTTGTCGTATCCCAGCTTATATAGTGCCAGCACGTTAGGGCAAGCACTTACACCCGATCCGCAATAGACAACAATCTCCTTGCCGTGATCCAGGGCTTGCGTAATCGGGGTGAAGTGGTCGCGCAGCTCCTCGTTGTTGTTCCATGAGCCTGAAGCCTGATCCTTCAGTACGTTTTTCCATAAGGAGTTTATCGCACCTGGAATATGTCCGGCTTTAGCATCAATTGGCTCTTGCAGGCCTTGATAGCGGATCGGCTCTCTCGAATCCACAAGCAGGACAGAGGGATGATTCAGATTCTGTTTTACTGTCTGCATGTCGACAACCATTTCATGACGAACAGTGTACTGGAAGGAGGAAGGAATCTTTACAGGATTCGCATCTGTGACGGGGTAACCGGCTTCTTTCCAGCTCGTAAATCCTTCCTCCATTACATACACGTTATCATGTCCGAGCCAGCGAAGAAGCCACCACAATCTGGAGGCGTACATACCGGCTTGATCATCGTACGCGACAATGCGATTGCTATTGTTGATTCCCACTTGACCTAACCGTTGTGCGAGAGTCTGGGGATCAGGCAACGGATGGCGTCCGCCATGATCTCCAACGGATGATGACAAATCCTCTTCAAGATCAAGATAAATAGCGCCGGGAATATGAGATGTCTTGAACGCATCCTGTCCGGCTTTCGGGCTGCCCAGTTGAAAACGGCAATCTACAATGATGAGATCGGGCTCGTACATGCGTGCTAAAAGCCATTGCTTTGAAATGATTGAATCCATATTGATAAACCTCCGATCGCAAAAATAAGTTCTTTTCGTATTTTATCATTATATTCTCAGCTATAGATTTAATATATTGGGTTCGTAATAATATCTCCATTTCTATATTAATGTTCATATCATATATTCCGAAATAATGTATATACATACTAAAATTAGGGAGGAAAGATTGGATGAAGTACATAAAAGTGCTGGAGTCGGGAGACGAGTTAAAGCTCTCAACCGGACTCGGTGGGAAATTTAATGTTTTTTGGAACGGAATAAAAATCGAAAAGACAGATGGCAGGTATCTTGTGAATAATATGAATAACGAGACCAAAGCGCTCGATATTAGCAGACATAAGATTACGGGGTCGCCTATCGTATTGCTCGATGGTCAGGAAATTGAAGTTGCCAACAAGCTAAAAGCATACGAATGGGCATTCTCGATGTTGCCTTTATTGCTTATTTTGATTGGCGGAGCACTTGGAGGACTGATGGGAGCGCTCGGTTTTTCCGTTAATGTCATGTTGTTCCGCTCAAAGCTTCCTGTGGCTGTAAAAATGATTTTATCCCTGCTTATACTAGCTGCAGTTGTTGTTATTTATTATGTCGTAGCAGGATCAATCTATTACTTAATACAATAGCTTGAATTTTATGTGCTAGATTATCAAATGAGATTTTTCTGTTCTATGATCCATACCAATTCTGCATCGAATCATAAGATAGAGCAGAAAAGGAGGAATTTGATTATGGTGAATAGAGCATTTATTTCTCAGACTTATCCCAGATTAACTGTGTGGGGTGAGGAGAATTTTCGCGGCTCGAGAAGAATATTTACAGGCAACTTAGGGATTAGAGACACAGATAACATACTGGATGGAATTGAGAGCCTTCGCTTTTTCTCTACTAGCAGCAATGCGACACTGGTTCTGTTTACTCGTACGAGATTTAGAGGTAACTTCCGAGTGATTCGTGGCAATCGCAGCATTGCAGATTTAGATGATTTTATCAGCGGCCAGGATGTAGAGTCCATTATTTCGAGTAATCAGCGCCTGACGCTGCAGCAAATCCGGAATATTCGAAGCAGTGGGCAACTGCCAAGCGGATATCGTTTGATTTAATAATGATAATAAGGGGCTCCAGGCCATGCTTTCGTGGCTTCGGGCACCCTTATTTTTTTAGTTCAAAAAATTGGCACTCTTTACGCGGATGGTAGGTAAGATCACTGATACGGGACTGTGTGATAATAGTCTCATCTGTAAATCGAATGACAAAGCTGTCAGCTTCAACGAGATGATTGTCCCTAAAAACACGAATATGGAGTTTCCGATCAACCGCCTCTTGGAAATCAAGATCGGTGAAAAGTGGTCGAATGGTAGGCATTTTAACTTAGCTCTCCTTTGTTGCTGTGATGATATTTATTTTAACCTGTAATGAGTCTTATTGAAAGCAAACCTGATGGTGCCCACATACATTATAGAAATGAGGCTGATGGAAATGTGATGGGAGTGATGGACAATGGCAGTGTGGCTTAGTAAGAGTGTTACAAAGGGTTCTATAAACAAGCACCTGCACTCTGATGTCGGGATATCAGGAGCAGTTCTGCAAAAGGCAGCCTTGGGTATGCTTCCTTTTTATATGAGAATTGCTTCGAATAAGAGATATGCGGAGGAGTGGAGCAAGGCGATTGTTAGTGCCGATTTGGATCGTATGAAAATGCTGCTAGGCTCGGTATCAAGACTGGCTGCCAAGCAGGGGCTTGGAACAAACGGAATAGGGTATTTTATAGATTTTGATGACAAGAATCATCCATGGTTTTTGTCGAACGGAACGACGATTCCACCGGGTAAAGTGAGATTTCATTTTAGTACAAGAGTACATCGGGCGATATCTGGATCGGTGCTCCCGTTCTACCGTCAGCTAGCTTCTAACCGTGCATTTGCAGATGCGCTGGCTAAAGTTATCCGTCGAAATGAAAAAGAGCTTGTTGAGAGGATCGTTCGCGGATTGGTATGTACATCTGCGTTGAAGTCTGTAAGCATGCAGGAGCATGGTATTGTGCTTTCGTTCAAATATCCTTTCAGCAAATACAGCTATGAGAACTTGTTGCTTCGAGAGCCGATTTAATCTGATATTACATCGTTATCCTCAATACCCGAGTAAGGAAATTGTAATGATTGATTCGCAAGGAAAGCATCCGAGTGAATGACTCGGATGCTCTATATTCAATACTATTTATAATACGGTTATGCGTTCATGATTTACATGGTGCATGGAATCACTTGCGAACAACGCTGCGAAGAGATATATTTCCGTCATCATCCTGCATGAGAAGCTCATCCCCTACAAAATAGAGAAAATTCGATTGATTTTTATTCATATCTCCGTAATTAAAGATGTCTCCCGTACGAAGGTCCATGCCGCGTACTATGTGTTTATCGTTAACCTTTTCCGTCCAGGCTGCATAGTTCGTTCCCACAGATAGCAATTGATTGGGCGCATTATTTATGGAGGAAGAGAGATTAATGGTTTTCTGCTGTGCATTCGGTTTCGTTAAGTCGACAATGGTATAGGCATTAAGGTATTGAATTTTCTTCGTAGGGTCGGGTTGATTTTTCGTTTCTGTAAACCAGATAACATACTTGCCATTAAATGCAGCATTGTGAAACTTCTGATTGTCTTTCATTGTAACCACAGAAGTTATTTTGTCAGCAGCTATATCATAAGTCGACAATGTGTAATCCGGATAATCCTGTCTGACAAGCAATTTACCATCCGCTATATCCATCACTTTGTAAGATTTATCAAGCACCTTAGTCTGCTTGGTCTTTAGATTGATAATGGTATAACCGTCGTAACTTGTAGAATATATCAGATAATTACCATCGATATCAAGATATTCGAGGGATTCTCCTTTGTCTAGTAGCTGCTGCGTTTCTTTGGTCTTCAAATTGTATCGGATAATATTTTTTCGATAGACATTCATATTTTTCGTTACCGGTACGGTTGACTCAAAGAAAAAAATATCGTTCCCTTGTATCCGGATATTGGTCTTAAAAGTGTTCGAATTAGTAATCTGTTCGAGTTTCCCTGTCTTCACAGACTTCAAATATACTTGCGGGATACCGGCTTTGTCTTTTTCAATAAAGACAAAACGATCTCCGGAAATTTGGAAGTTATACGATGGCTGGGTGCTGTTGGCAATCTTGCGGTCTTTCGTTTGATACGTCCCGGCTCCAAATACCGGGGTTACTGCTAAGAGTAGGGAAGCTATGATCATAAACAGCATAGCACGTCCATACTTTTTGTTGCGGGAATTTGTGTACATAATGATGATGTCCTCCTTCTGTTTTACATCGTTCTTATTTTTTCGACAATAAAAAACCAAGCTGTCGAAGCAACCCCGCTGTCATGCCGCTTGAAGAGCGGTTTAGACCGGTAGCTTTGCGTCTTCCGCCTTTCGGACGAAAGTTGCCTTTGTTCTACATCCTGGAGACGAGGAGAACAATATGAACTGTTGGATTATTTTGTCGCTTTTTAGAATATTCTAGGCGAGATGTGAATTTCCTTTTCTTCCACATGAAAATAAGGTGAATTTGTTCCTGTTGATTCGGAAGCCGAATTAATCTGAATATGGATAAGTTCTTCTAAATGCTATAATGAGATGAATGAAGGGAGTGTCAGGTATAACTTATGAAAACACTAGTATTAGCTGAGAAACCCTCGGTTGCACGGGAGATTGCCCGGGTCATGGGCAGCCGGGATAAACATAAGAGTTACATTGAAGGACCTAAATATGTAGTCACTTGGGCGTTGGGACATTTGGTTGGCCTTGCTGAGCCAGAGGATTATGACGGTAAATACGGCACCTGGTCGCTGGAGGACCTGCCGATTCTACCGGGGAAAATGAAGCTGAAAGTGCTTAGAGAGAGCGGTCATCAGTATAAGGCGGTTGCACAACTGCTGCGCCGTCAGGATATTGGTGAATTAGTTGTCGCGACAGATGCGGCCCGTGAGGGGGAGCTGCTCGCGCGCTGGATTATGGATATGGCAAAATGGAATAAGCCGTTTAAAAGACTATGGATTTCATCGCAGACAGATAAAGCGATTAAAGAGGGATTTGCTTCGTTGAAGCCAGGCAATCAATTCGATCGATTGTATCAATCTGCACGCTGCCGTGCCGAGGCGGATTGGATGATCGGACTTAATGTGACTCGGGCGCTCACATGTAAATTTGGCTCGCCTTTATCAGCAGGCCGTGTACAGACCCCTACTCTTGGCATGATCATGCAGCGGGAGAAGGAAATTACGTCCTTCCGTTCAGAGGAATATCATGTCCTCCGTGCCGATTTAGGCGGATTTGAAGCTGTTTGGCGAGGGAGTAATGGGGATTCGCGTATTTTTGATGCCGATAAGGTTACAAGCCTAAAGAGCAAATTGGATGGGCGATCAGGGACCATTGTTAAGCTGAAAAAGAGTGAAAAGTCCGTTCCGCATCCCCTGGCGTACGATCTCACTGAGCTTCAGAGGGATGCTAACCGGATGCTTGGCTTCTCGGCAAAACAAACTTCGAATGTCCTCCAGCGATTATACGAGCAGCATAAGCTTGTAACCTATCCAAGAACGGATTCGCGTTATTTAACCGCGGATATGACGGATACGCTTAAAGAACGTTTGACCAGCGTGGCGGTTGGTCCGTATGCTCCGCTTGCAAGACCTTTGCTCCGCAAGCCGCTTCCGCTCAGTAAGCGAATCATTGATGACAGCAAGGTTAGCGATCATCATGCTATTATTCCTACAGAACAGACTGTCATATTAAATGCGTTAAGCCCGGAGGAGCGCAAATTGTATGACTTGATCGTTCGACGGTTTATAAGTCTGTTCTATCCACCTGCCAGCTTTGATAATGTTGCCGTCGTAATTGAAGTAAACGGAGAAAGTCTTCATGCCAAAGGGGTTACAGTGAAGAATAGCGGCTGGAAAGCAGTATATGATGGACAAGCCATTGAGGATGATGAAGGTGATGCTGATAGTGACGAAGAGGGTGGAATATCATCATTGCCTCTATTGCAGGAAGGCCAGAAGGTTACAGTGAACCGCTGCGTCATTCAAAATGGCCGAACGCAGCCGCCGAAGCGATATACTGAGGCAGCGCTGCTGACTCAAATGGAAAAGCACGGTCTCGGAACTCCGGCGACACGTGCCGATATTATTGAAAAGCTCGTGAGCTCAGATACGATAGACCGGCAGGGGAACACTCTGCATCCGACAGGAAAAGGAAAGCAATTGATCGAGCTTGCTCCGGCGGATCTTCGTTCACCTGAGCTTACCTCTAAATGGGAAACGGAATTGGAGAGAATTGCCAAAGGACAAGGTAAGCCGGAGCCGTTCCTTGGCGGTATTCGAGAAATGGCCCAAAGCCTTGTCAAAGGGGTAAAAAATAGTGAGGCTAGCTATAAGCCTCATAACGTTTCGAACAGTCATTGTCCAGACTGTGGCACCAGACTTCTGGAGAAGAAAAGCAAACGCGGGCTTATGCTGATTTGCCCGAATGAGGATTGCGGTTACCGCCGCTCGGGGGAGAAGAGACTGTCCAATCGCCGTTGTCCGCAGTGTCATAAGAAGATGGAAATGAAGGAAGGCAAGGCAGGATTATATGTCCAATGCATCACCTGCGGGATTACTGAGACGATGAATAAGGATTCCAAGCATATCAATAAACGGGAGCAGCAGAAGCTGGTTAAGCAATATGCTAAGCAGGAGTCGATCGGATCAAATCTCGGCGACTTGTTGAGGGCTGCGATGGAGAAGAAGGAACAGTAGAGTTCAATAATGAAATTATGGCCTGTCATATGAGTTCGGGAAAAGAATGTTTCTGTTAAATATAAGTTCAGTCAGAGGTGCCAGCGCAGCAGGAAATGTATATCATATCATTTTTTTGCGAGGTGGGTAATGTGGTCAAACTGAAGGATAGCGAAACTCTTAACGAACTTAAATCCAAGTACGATAAGGTATGGGACAATATTTTGCTTTATGAAGAGGCTGAAGCCAGAAAAATTATCAATGGGCTTTCTGAGCAAGTAGATTTACAATCCTACATGAAGCACGAAGCACACGAATTTAAGGAATATTTAAAAACTCCCTATCCGTATATTGCGATGCTTGTTGGAATCTCTATTCCGGTGATCGTATTACTGTTTATCCTCCTTTTACCATAAGAATAACCTTGTGGCATCGTTAGAGTTGCTGAATATGGGCGCTGATATAGTGGATTTTTAATAAGGAATAGACCGAATAAAACATGCTTAGTTCGGGATGCTATAACTGGGAGGTGATGGGGTGCCATATCACAAGGCTCGGAAAACCGAAAATCAGCAAAACAAGTCCAGCGTCCTGGAAAAAACGATAGAGGCCAAACCGAAGAAACAAGCCGATTGTCCACCTAGTCTTAACGGGATTTCTAAGAACGAATCCTAAGAAGAACAAAGAGGCCGTTTCAAGCATGTTTGCTCAATTTATGAGGTTCGCCTGATTTAAAAAGCCTAAAATCGCGGTGCAAGGGAGATGATCCTCTGCACCGCGATTTTGCATTAATCCATCTGACGGGAGAAAGAGCATTCCTGCTCGGAAATATTGAAATAGATTTTGACGAATGGGCGGTCAAAAGCGTTATAATAGAAGTGTGAAGAGGCGAAAATAATGCCACATAATAC
>RCUU01001208.1_pt1 | contig 12745 bp, 12 predicted proteins | sample 2166211 | NCBI WGS metagenome assembly RCUU01 (sample SAMN09932620, study PRJNA488358) | compost metagenome | feature: garden; material: soil; isolation source: compost soil in phenylacetic acid-enriched culture | place: Germany: Experimental Botanical Garden Goettingen | collected 2016-01-27
AACACGGCAGGATCGCCAGGCCCAAACCCTGCTGGGCCGCGGTGTACTGGGCGATGACGCTGGTGCTGCGCAGGCTGGCGCTGGCGTTGGGCAGCAGGTTGGCCAGGTACAGCAGCTCGGAGCTGAATGCCAGGTCATCCACGTAGCTGATGAACGGGTGCCGTGCCAGGTCCGAGGCTTTGCCGATGGGTTCGTGGCGTTCCAGGTACTGGGCAGTAGCGTATAGCCGCAGGCGGTAGTCGCACAGCTTGCAGCACACGTAAGGGCCGTGTTCCGGGCGCTCCAGGGCGATGACGATGTCGGCTTCGCGCTTGGACAGGCTGATGAAGTGCGGCAGCGGCAGGATATCCACCGAAATGGCCGGGTAGGTGTTGACGAAATGGCTGAGCTGCGGGGTGATGAAAAAACTGCCGAAGCCTTCGGTACAGCCCATGCGCACGTGCCCCGACAGCGCCACGCCCGAGCCGGAAACCTGCTCGCAGGCCATGTGCAGGGTGCTTTCGATCGACTCGGCGTAGCTCAACAAGCGCTGCCCTTCGGCGGTCAGTACGAAACCCGTGGTGCGTGACTTTTCGAACAGCAGGGTGCCGAGCGCCTGTTCCAGCGAACTGATCCGCCGCGACACCGTGGTGTAGTCGACGCCCAGGCGCTTGGCCGCGCTGCTGGCCTTTTTGGTGCGGGCCACTTCCAGGAAAAACTTCAGGTCATCCCAGTTCAGCGAGCCCAGCGACGTGATGTTTTTTTGCATGTTGGACCGGATTTTATGTGCGTTCTTGCTAGATGTTTGCACATCTATACTCCAAAACAGACCCATGACCAAGCACCCGTGGCGCAGCCGCGGCCATGCTCGCCATCTCCACAACAAGAATCAGGAGAGCTTTCATGAACGTATCCCTCCAGTCCGACCAGACCAAACTTGCGCAGGTCAAACTGCTGATCGACGGCCAGTGGGTCGAATCGAAAACCAGCGAGTGGCGCGACATCGTCAACCCGGCCACCCAACAGGTGTTGGCCAAGGTGCCTTTCGCGACGGTCGAAGAAGTCGATGCCGCCGTGGCTGCCGCCCAGCGTGCCTTCAAGACCTGGCGCGACACGCCGATTGGCGCGCGCATGCGCATCATGCTCAAGTTGCAGGCGCTGATCCGCGAACACTCCAAGCGCATTGCCGCGACCCTGAGCGCAGAGCAGGGCAAGACTATCGCCGATGCCGAGGGTGACATCTTCCGTGGCCTGGAAGTGGTCGAGCACGCCTGCTCGATCGGCAGCCTGCAGATCGGCGAATTTGCCGAGAACGTCGCCGGTGGCGTCGACACCTATACCCTGCGCCAGCCCATCGGCGTGTGCGCGGGCATTACCCCGTTCAACTTCCCGGCGATGATTCCGCTGTGGATGTTCCCGATGGCCATCGTCTGCGGCAACACCTTCGTGCTCAAACCGTCGGAGCAAGACCCGCTGTCGACCATGATGCTGGTGGAACTGGCGCTGGAAGCCGGTATTCCGGCTGGTGTGCTGAACGTCGTGCACGGCGGCAAGGAAGTGGTGGACAGGATTTGCACCCACCCTGACATCAAGGCGGTGTCGTTCGTCGGCTCCACCGAAGTCGGGACCCATGTCTACAACCTGGCGGGCCACCACGGCAAGCGCGTGCAATCGATGATGGGCGCCAAGAACCACGCCGTGGTGTTGCCCGACGCCAATCGCGAGCAGACCCTCAATGCCCTGGTCGGTGCCGGTTTTGGCGCGGCTGGGCAACGCTGTATGGCCACCTCGGTGGCGGTGCTGGTGGGTGGTGCGCGCCAATGGCTGCCCGAGCTCAAGACCCTGGCCGAAAAACTCAAGGTCAATGCCGGTAGCGAACCAGGCACTGACGTCGGCCCGGTGATCTCCAAGCGTGCCAAGGAACGCATCCTCGGCCTGATCGAAAGCGGCGTGAAGCAGGGCGCCAAGCTGGAGCTCGACGGTCGTGGGGTCAAGGTGGCGGGCTACGAGGAAGGCAACTTCATCGGCCCGACCCTGTTCTCCGGGGTGAAAACCGACATGGACATCTACACCAAGGAAATCTTCGGCCCCGTGCTGGTGGTAGTGGAAGTCGATACCCTTGATGAAGCCATCGCCCTGGTCAACCGCAACCCCTTCGGCAATGGCGTGGGCCTGTTCACCCAGAGCGGTGCGGCGGCGCGCAAGTTCCAGAACGAAATCGATGTGGGCCAGGTCGGTATCAACATCCCGATTCCGGTGCCGGTGCCGTTCTTCAGCTTCACCGGTTCCCGTGGTTCCAAGCTCGGCGACCTGGGTCCCTACGGCAAGCAGGTGGTGCAGTTCTACACTCAGACCAAGACCGTCACCAGCCGCTGGTTCGACGATGACAGCGTCAACGATGGTGTGAACACCACCATTCACCTGCGTTAAGGAGAACCAACATGCGTATCGCATTTATCGGCTTGGGCAACATGGGCGCGCCGATGGCGCGCAACCTGGTCAAGGCCGGGCACTCGCTGAACGTGTTCGATTTGAACACCACGGTGCTGGCCGAGTTCAAGGAACTGGGCTGCACCCTCAGCGCCTCCCCGCGTGAGGCAGCGCAGAGCGGTGAACTGGTCATCACCATGCTGCCGGCCGCTACTCATGTGCGTAGCGTTTACCTGAACGAAGACGGCGTGCTGGCCGGCATTCGTGCCGGCACCCCGGCCGTCGATTGCAGCACCATCGACCCGCAAACCGCGCAACTGATCTCCACCGAGGCGGCCAAGCAGGGCGTTGCCCTGGCCGACGCCCCGGTTTCCGGTGGTACTGGGGGCGCGGCAGCCGGCACCCTGACCTTCATGGTCGGCGCCACCGACGACTTGTTCGGGCAATTGCAGCCAGTGCTGGCGCAGATGGGCCGCAACATCGTGCACTGCGGCGCGGTCGGTACCGGGCAGATCGCCAAGATCTGCAACAACCTGCTGCTGGGCATCTCCATGATCGGCGTGTCCGAGGCCATGGCCCTGGGCAATGCGTTGGGGATCGACACCAAGGTGCTGGCCGGGGTGATCAACAGCTCCACCGGGCGCTGCTGGAGCTCGGACACCTACAACCCGTGGCCGGGCATCATCGAAACGGCACCGGCGTCGCGCGGCTACACCGGTGGCTTTGGTGCCGAACTGATGCTCAAGGATCTGGGGCTGGCCACCGAGGCGGCGCGCCAGGCACACCAGCCGGTGATCCTCGGGGCAGTGGCGCAGCAGCTGTACCAGGCCATGAGCTTGCGCGGGGAGGGGGGCAAGGACTTCTCGGCGATTGTCGAAGGGTATCTTAAGCAGGAGTGACCGGGTAACGGCTGATCGCGGGCAAGCCCGCCCCTACAGGTTCGCGGTGAGCCTTTGTAGGAGCGGGCTTGCCCGCGATAAGGCCCAAAGGGCCTTCATCCACCCATCAAGCAAACACGAAATACTTGCGCACCGTCTCCACTACTTCCCAGGTGCCACGCATCCCCGGCTCGACAATAAAGATATCGCCCGCACGCAGGTGCACCGGCTCTTGCCCGTCCGGGGTGATCACGCAGTAGCCTTCCTGGAAGTGGCAGTATTCCCACTTCTCGTAGTTGACCCGCCATTTGCCCGGCGTGCAGATCCAGGTGCCCATGATCTTGCTGCCATCCTCGCTGGTGTAGGCATTGAGGTTGACGGTGTGCGGGTCACCGGCCAGCTTTTCCCATTTGCAGGCATCGAGCACCGGCAGCGGATGGGTATCGCGCAGGACAACAAGTGATTTCGACATAAAGGGGTTCCAGGCACATTGATTGACAGAGCCCACACCCTAACGGGCTGGCCTGGCTTTCGATTGTCTGGTTTCGACCCCCAATTGCCCGAAACGCGACAGGCCTCAGGGCTTGATGCCTGCCGCCCGGGCACGTAGCGCCATCACGGTGGCCGATGGCAGTTTTTTGATTTCGTCGGCCCAGAACGCCAGGAAACCACGGTGAGCCCGGGCTTCCTCATGGTGCTTGGGCAGGTCTTCGAGCAAGAATTGGTAGCGGTTCAGGTAGGCTGCCGACAAGTCGTCGGCCAGCGCCCTGGCCGGCTCGCCCGACACGTGCAAGCACCACTGGGCAATGGCGATGATTTGCTCGGTCGGGGTCTTCGGGGCAAGCCCGTGCATGCAGCTCAGCACATATTTGTTGTAACGCAACGCTCCTTGTTGCGGCTCATCTGTTGGGTTCCCCGGGCAAATTCGGCGTTCCCAGGGAAGCAGATAAACAGGCTTCCCTTCCCTGTCTTGCAAAACGTAATCCGACGGATTAGCAAAACGCTGCATGGTTCTCTCCTTGGGAAAAAACGACAGATCGGTAGCGGCTAAAAGCTACTCTAGTCAAACCTTTGGTCGGGTCAAAAAAAAATCGGACCGTTCGGCGCAAGTTTTTTTTGAACTTTTTGATATTCATGGCGTCGCTGCCGTCCAGTCGGGCTACTCCGGCTTGCCCAACATCCGTACCAGCGCTTGGGCGGCGCCAGGCAAGTGCGAGAAATCCTGCGCACACAGCAGCAATTTTCGGTCTGCCCAGCTTTCCTTCAGGTCGCGGCTTTGCAACCCCAGCAAACCCTGCCAGCGTAGCACCGCTGCCCTGGGCACGATGCCAAGCCCTGCACCGCGGGCGACCATGCGGATCACCCCATCGAAACCTTCGGCGCGCACGCGCACCTGCATGCGCCGGCCGGCATGCAGGGCTTGCTCTTCCAGGTGCAGGGTAAGGGCACTGTTGGCGCCAAGGCCAACGTAGCCGTGGGTGAGGGTGTCGGCAAAGGTTGGCTCGGGCTGCCGTGCCAAAGGATGGTCCAGCGGCATGATCAGCGCCAGCGGGTCATCGCGAAACGGCTGGGTCTGCAGATCGCGGGTATCCACCGCCGAGGAGAGGATGCCAATGTCTGCCGCACCCTGGCGCAGAGCATGGGCAATACGCAGGCTGGGCAATTCCTGTACATCGATGTCGATGCCGGGGTGGCGCTGGAGAAAATCGGCGAGCGGTTCGGGCAGGTATTCGGTCAGGGCCGCCGTGTTGCATAACAGGCGAACCTGGCCTTGCACGCCCTGGGCGTATTGCGCCAGATCGAACTGCATGCGCTCGATCTGTTGCAGCAGGGTCCGGGCGTGTTGCAGCAGTGCCTTGCCGGCCGGGGTTGGCGAAACGCCGCGGCGGCCGCGTTCGAGCAGGGCGATGCCCAGCGACGCTTCGAGTGCACGAATCCGCGCGCTGGCCGAGGGCAGCGACAGGTGGCTGCGCTGGGCGCCGGCGGTGATGTTGCCGCTCTGTACGGTGTTGACGAACAGGCGCAGGTCGATCAGGTCGAAGTGCATGGTGCTGGTAAGCCTCTGTCTGTGCCGAAGGCTGGCTCAGTATAAGGCAGATTTTCAAGCGCCGGCCCTGCGGGCAGGATAGCCCCATGAACAGTCTTCTTGCGTACTACCACACCATTGGCTTGCCCTTGAGCATGTTGGTTCTTGGCACGTTTCTGCTGGCCGGGGCAGTCAAGGGGTTGATCGGCATGGGCCTGCCTACTATCGCCATGGGCTTGCTCGGCCTGGCTATGGCGCCGGCGCAGGCAGCGGCCCTGCTGATCATGCCTTCTGCACTGACCAACCTATGGCAATTGGCCGGCGGTGGGCACCTGCGCCCGTTGTGCAAACGCTTGTGGCCCCTGTTGGTGATGAGTGTGCTGGGCACCCTCGCGGGGAGCGCATGGCTGGGGTTGGGCGCCGCAGGAGCGGGTCGCGCATTGGGCCTGGCCCTGCTGGTGTATGCCGTGATGGGCCTGTGCATGCCGGCTTTCACGATCAGGGCGTCATGGCAGCCGCTGTTGGGGCCGTTCTGCGGATTACTGACGGGGTTGATCGCCGCGACCACCGGGGTGTTTGTCGTCCCGGCGGTCCCTTACCTGCAGGCCCTGGGTTTGAGCCGGGATGAACTGGTGCAGGCTCTGGGGTTGTCCTTCACCGCCTCGACCCTGGCGTTGGCGGCTATGTTGTTCTGGCGCGGGGAGCTGGCCGGTGGCGAGCTGGGGGCCTCGTTGCTGGTGCTGGCGCCCGCCCTGCTGGGGATGGTGTTCGGCCAGTGGCTGCGCCAGCGCATCAGCGCCGTGCTGTTCAAGCGCTGCTTCTTCATCGGCCTGGCGCTACTGGGCGTGCACCTGATGGTCAGCGGCTAGCCGAAGAGGGGCTGAGCATCTCGATCAACTGAATGTCGAATTCGCGCTCCAGGTAGTCCATGCGTTGTTCATGAAAGCGCTGCATGTGCGGTAAGGCCGAATGCACGTCCAGGTGCGCCTTCGATTCCCAGATCTCGTAGAACACGAACAGGCTCGGGTCCTGGCGATCGCGCAACATGTGGTACTCGATGCAGCCGGGTTCGGCGCGGCTCGGCTCGACATAGCCACGGAACAACGCTTCAAAGGCGTCGGCTTTTTCCGGACGGGTCTTGGCCTGCAAAATGAAGCCGTAGTGTTCGTTCATGGCGCATTTCTCGAGATTGGGCTGGAGTGAGGGGAACGAATATAAAGCAATAATGAGTGGTTGATTCGTGCGTAAAGGTCAAATGTATTTTTCCCGGCAGCGGGTTTTTCCAGGGCCGTCCACTGCCTAAGATGCCGCCATCGAACTTCAATCGGTCCCAGGGCCACGGTCCTGGGCCGAACACAGATGAGGCAATCCATGAAAAAGTTCCTGTTGCTCAATGGTGGCAAACAATTCGCCCACTCCGATGGCCGCTACAACGCAACCTTGCATGAAGCCGCCCTGGCGTTTCTCGACCGTGCCGGTTTCGACGTCAAGGAAACCTTCATCGACGGTGGTTACGACACCGCCGAAGAAGTGCAGAAATTTCTCTGGGCCGACGTGGTCATCTACCAGATGCCCGGTTGGTGGATGGGCGCTCCCTGGACCGTGAAAAAATACATGGATGAAGTCTTCACCCTGGGTCATGGCAGCCTCTACGCCAACGACGGCCGCACCCGCTCCGACGCTTCACAGAAGTACGGCAGCGGCGGCCTGATCCATGGCAAGCAGTACATGATCGCGGCCACCTGGAATGCCCCGCAGCAAGCCTTCGACGACCCGAGCGACTTCTTCGAAGGCAAGGGCGTGGATGCGGTGTACTTCCCGTTTCACAAGGCCAACCAATTCCTCGGCATGAGCGGCCTGCCGACCTTCCTCAGTGTCAACGTGATGAAAATGCCGGCCATCGAGGCGGACGTCGCGCGCTATGAGCAGCACCTGGCCACGGTCTTCAACGTGGCGGCATGAGCGCTGTCCGTTTCAATTGCCTTCCGGGCAGCTACTATCAACAGCTGTCTTGACCAGAAGGGCGCGCAGTGAAAGCCAGATCCGATGAATTGCAGGTGTTCGTCTCGGTCATCGAGTGCGGCTCGATTTCGGCCGCCGCCGAGCAGATCGGCCAGACGCCATCGGCCATCAGCCGCACCTTGTCGCGACTGGAGAGCAAGCTCGATACCACCCTGATCAACCGCACCACCCGGCGCATGGACCTGACCGAGGAGGGGCGGTTTTTCTTCGAGCGGGCCAAGCAGATCCTCGACCAGATGGACGAGTTGGAAGAACGCCTGTCGCAGCGCCAGCAGACGCCTGCCGGGCGCTTGCGCATCAATGCGGCATCGCCGTTCATGTTGCACGCCATCGTGCCGTGGGTGGGCGAGTTTCGCCGGCTGTACCCGGATATCCTGCTGGAACTCAACACCAACGACCTGATCATCGACCTGCTCGAACAGAGCACCGACATTGCCATTCGCATCGGGCCCTTGGCCGATTCGTCCCTGCACGCGCGCTTTCTGGGCTGCAGCCCGTTGAACATCCTGGCCAGCCCCGACTACCTGGCCAGGCATGGCACGCCCAAGGGGGTCGAGGACTTGAGCGGCCATGTGCTGTTGGGCTTCACCCAAACCGAAAGCCTCAACCATTGGCCCCTGCGCCATGCCGAGGGCGACCGCCTGCACATACAAGCGGGGCTGTCGGCGTCCAGCGGTGAAACCCTGCGCCAACTGGCGCTGGCCGGTGCCGGCATCGTTTGCCTGTCGCACTTCATGACCCATGAAGACATCCGCAGCGGGCGCTTGCAGGTGGTCCTGGCCGAGGCCAACAGCGGCTATCGCCAGCCGATCCATGCGGTGTATTACCGCAACTCGCAGCTGGCCTTGCGGATTCAGTGTTTTCTGGATTTTATTCAGGAGAAGCTGGCGGCGTATGCCGCCTGACGCAGCCTACACCCAAAAATGCCCCACCAACACCCGCCGCATCCCCCATCCAGACTAGGCAACCCCGACGATTCCCCCACAGCCCCCTGACGCCACACTCGAAGGTCAATGGGTGTTGCGCCCTGCGCACCCGCCAGACAGCAAAGGCGCCGCGATGGAATTTGCGTTCAGCGACGAGCAGGAAATGATCCGTGAATCGGCCGAGGGCTTTCTCGCCGATGTATCTGACTGTGCCGCCGTACGCGCGGCGATGGTGACCGAGCAAGGTTACGACAGCGACCTGTGGCAGCGGCTGTGCAGCGAGATGTACTGGCCCGCTATTCATATTCCCGAAACCTACGGCGGACTTGGCCTGGGCTTTGTCGAACTGACGATATTGCTGGAACAGATGGGCCGGCGCTTGCTCTGTTCGCCGTTCTTCGCCACCGCCTGCATGGCCACGCCGGCCTTGTTGCTGGCCGCAAGCGAAACGCAAAAGACGCGCTGGCTGCCGGCAATTGCCGAAGGCAGCATAACGGCAACGTTGGGCTTCACCAGCGGCAATGCCTATACCGCAGAAGATGTTCAGGCCACCGTGATCGCCGAGGGCGACGGTTTTGTCCTCAACGGCACGCTCAGCCATGTGATCGACGGGCACAGCGCCGACTTGTTGATCATCGCCGCACGTACACCGGGCTCTGTGGGGGAGTCGGGCATCAGCCTGTTCCTCGTGGATGCAACCAGCATTGGCGTCGAACGCCAGTGGCTGCCGACCATGGACCAGACCCGGCGCCTGGCCCGCATCCAACTCAATGGCCTGTTCCTCGGCGCCGACGCCCTGCTTGGTGAGTTCGGCGCAAGTTGGCCGCCGCTTGAGCGCGTACTGCAACTGGCCTGCATCGCCCTTGCCGCCGAACAGACCGGCGGCGCCCAGCAGGTGCTCGACCTGAGCGTGGCCTACATGCAGGAACGCCAGCAGTTCGGCCGGCCGATCGCCAGCTTTCAGGCCCTCAAGCACCGCGCCGCCGACATGATGCTGCAGGTCGAATGCGCACGCTCGGCAACCTATTACGCCGCCTGTGTTGCCCAGCAAGTGCTGGACCCACAAGGCGATGCCCAAGTCGCCAGCGAGCTGGTGCTGGCCTCGGCGCTGGCCAAGGCGCAGTGCTCGGAAACCTACTTCCATTGCGCTGCCGAGTCGATCCAGCTGCACGGCGGCGTCGGCTTCACCTGGGAATACGACCCGCATCTCTATTTCAAACGTGCCCGGGCCTGCGAAAGCTTTCTCGGCACACCGGCCTGGCATCGCGAACGCATCGCCAGCGTGATTCTCGGGGAGCAGTCATGAAGATCAGTTTCAGCGAGCAGGACGAGTGCTTCCGCCAAGAGGTGGCCGACTGGCTGGCCGCCAATCTGTGCGGCGAGTTCGAGCCATTGCGTTTTCGCGGCGGCCCGGGCGACGAACATATGTTCCCCGAAGCGCGCAAGGCCTGGGAACGCAAGCTGGCCAGCGGTGGCTGGACCTGCGTCGGCTGGGCGTCGGAGCATGGCGGGCGCGGCCTGTCGATCACCCAGCAGGTGATCTTCCATGAAGAATATGCCCGCGCCGGTGGCCCTGGGCGCATGGGCCATATCGGCGAAGGCCTGGCCGGGCCGACCATTGCCGCCTTCGGCAGCGAAGAGCAGAAACAACGCTTTTTGCCGGGCATCGTCAGTGGTAACGACTTCTGGTGCCAAGGCTATTCGGAGCCCGGCGCAGGCTCTGACCTGGCCAACGTCAAGACCCGCGCGGCACTGGATGAAAGCGGCGACAGTTGGATCATCAACGGGCAAAAGGTCTGGACTTCGCTGGCCCACGAATCGGACTGGTGTTTCGTCATCGCCCGCACCGAGCCTGGCAGTGTTGGCCACAACGGGCTGTCGTTCTTGCTGGTACCCATGGCTCAGCCCGGTATCAGCGTGCGCCCGATCGAACAGTTGACCGGCACCTCGGAATTCAACGAGGTGTTCTTCGACGACGCCCGCACCGACGCTACGAACATCGTCGGCCAACCCGGCGAAGGCTGGAAGATCGCCATGGCCCTGCTCGGTTTCGAGCGCGGGGTTTCCACCCTTGGCCAGCAGATGCAGTTCCAGAATGAATTGAACGAAATCATCGCCATCGCCAAGGCCAACGGCGCTGCTCGCGACCCGATCCTGCGCCAGCGCCTGGCCGAAGCCTGGAGCGGCCTGCGGATCATGCGCTACAACTCGTTGCGCATGCTCTCCGGGGCCCAGGATGGCGCCTTGCGCAAGGAAGCGACCATCTACAAGCTGTTCTGGTCCACCTGGCACGCCAACCTGGGCAAGCTGGCAATGGACGTGCTCGGTGCCGAGGCCGAACTGCTCGACGCCGCGCCCTATCAGTTGACCCGCCTGCAGTCGCTGTACCTGTTCAGCCGCGCCGACACGCTGTATGGCGGCAGTAACGAGATCCAGCGCAACATCATTGCCGAGCGGGCGTTGGGTATGCCGAAGGAACCCCGTGTACGTCTGTGAACATTCAGGATCTACGGGTTATCAGCAGTGATCTGCGCAGTTCAAATCAGTCTAAAAAAGCTCGGTGGAGTCACCGAGCCTTTGCTAACGTAAAAGGTGTAGGCGAATACGCAGACTGATGCGCAAAAAGGATAGCAAGGAGACGAGGGGCACGTTCCTTAGGGTGCACGGTAGATTGACTCAGGCCCCGAACGCCGTGCGAAGCAGAAGAACATGTATTCTTCTAGTCAGAAGCCTGATAAACCTTGTAAGCCGGAGACCAGCACCGGCCGCCTACACTGATCCTCCCCAAGCCCGCCAAGCGCGGGCTTTTTAATGCCTGCCGTTCAGCCACGCACGGCTTGGGCAATGGGCTGCCTGGGCTTGGCATTGAGGTGCAGGTAGGTGCGCCACAGCAGGAACATGGGGATGACGATGCTGCAGCAGATCAACAAGATCGCATAACGCAGTGATTCAGCGCCCAACTGCGGCAGCAATGCATCACTGAGCAGGCCCGTGGCCAACGGACCGATGCCGACCCCCAGCAGGGTCGAGGCGATGGTTTGCAGGGCGACCGCAGTGGCCCGGCGATCCGGCGCCACCAACTGTGTGAGCAGCGAGAAGGACGGGCCGACCCACCACACGCCGAAGAAACTCGACACGACACACCAGAGCATGGCGCTGGGCACGGGCACGGCACCGACCTGCATCAGAATGTCACTCGGCCACAGCAGGTAGGCAGCCAGGGCGGCGCTGCCGACCAGGTGGCCGATCAATGGAATGCCAATCTGCCACTGGTGGTTCTTCACTGCCAGGTGGTCGGTCAGCCAACCGCTGAACAAGGCGCCAAGCCCGGCGCAGGTGCCGCTCACCAGGCCAGCCAGCAGGCCGGCGTATTGCAACGGCAGGCCATGGGAGCGCACCAGGAAACTGGCGTTCCACATGGCGTAGGCATAGGCGCTGAAGGTGGTCATGCTGCTGGCCAGGACCAGGCAACGGAAGGCCGGTAGCGCCCACAGCTCGCCAGCGCTGGCGAACATGCCCAACACCGGTTGTTTGGCATGGGCATGGGCCAGGTCCCAGCGGCCCCGTGCCGGGTCGCGCACCATGAAGGCCAGCACCAATGCGATCACCAGGGCGGGCAGGGCGACGGCGAAGAAAGCGCTGCGCCAGCCGTATTGGTCGACCACCCAGGCACCGACGCTCAGCGCGAGTATGGTCGAGAACGTCGGGGCCGCGGTGTAGCAGCTGATGGCGAAAGAGCGCCGGTGCGGCGGGTAGAGGTCGGCGATGATCGACATCGAGGTCGGAGTGGTCGGCGATTCACTGACCGCCACGGCCATGCGCGCAATCACCAGCATCACAAAGCTGCCGGATAATCCGCAGAAAATCGTTGCCAGGCCCCACAGCAGGCAAGACAGCGCCAGCAAACGGGTGCGTGGCATATGGTCGGCCAGGCGCGCGGCGGGCAGGCCGAGCAGCACATACACAGCGGCGAATGCCAGGCCGGAAATCAGCCCCATGGCGGTATCGCTGGCGCCGAATTCACGTTTGATCGGTTCGATCATCACCGCCAGGATCTGCCGGCCGACAAAGTTGTCGGCATACATCATCGCGAGCAGGAACAGCAGGCCATGGCTGCGCCAGCCGATGGGGTTGGGTTGCACACTGCTCATTGTCGACTCCTTGGCGGACCGCAGTCCTGCGGACGGCCCGGGGTGTATCCGGGCCGGGTGGGTACGCTCAGGCGCTGGCCTTGCGTTGTTTGGCCAGGGTCATTGCGGTGTCTTCGATCATGTCTTCCTGGCCGCCGACCATGCCGCGGCGGCCCATCTCGACGAGGATTTCCCGCGCCGACACACCGTATTTTTTCTCGGCACGCTTGGCGAACAACAGGAACGAGCCATAGACGCCGGCATAGCCCATGGTCAGGGCGTCGCGGTCGCTGCGGATGGGGAAGTCCATGATCGGCACCACCAGGTCTTCGGCCACGTCCTGGATACCGAACA
>RCUU01001209.1_pt1 | contig 12724 bp, 13 predicted proteins | sample 2166211 | NCBI WGS metagenome assembly RCUU01 (sample SAMN09932620, study PRJNA488358) | compost metagenome | feature: garden; material: soil; isolation source: compost soil in phenylacetic acid-enriched culture | place: Germany: Experimental Botanical Garden Goettingen | collected 2016-01-27
GTGTCAAGAAGTTTGCATAACAAGCGTACGTATCTTCTCGGGGGCCTTCTTGGATGGTTAAGTGGAAAAAGTATCACTAAATTAGCTCGATCACCATACCCTCTGCAGGTTAAGTGGAAAAAGTATCACTATTTCAGCTCATTTCGCTTCTAACGAAGTAACATTGCCCAAATAAGTTCCCTTTTTCCACTTAAACCTCACAATTGTTGATTTTAGGGAGAAATAAGTTCCCTTTTTCCAACACGCACTCGAAACAACGGCAAAAGTACCGTTGTTTCCGGCACCCGCGCGCCAGACGCACTCACCAACGGCAAAAGTGCCGTTGTTTCCGCCACCCGCGCGCGGGCGCATTCCAGCCCGTCGCGCACGCCTGCGGCAGGCCAACACTCAAAGGGGAGTGAACCCATGAAGATCATGACGATATTGGGCACACGGCCCGAGATCATCCGCTTAAGTGTCATTATTCCGCTGCTCGACGAGCATGCGGAACAGCATGTGCTGGTGCATACGGGACAGAACTTCACCGCAAGCCTCAGCGGGATTTTCTTTGCTGAGCTGGGGCTGCGGGCACCGGATTATGTGCTTCAGGATAAGCAGGCGGGACTTGGCGGGCAGCTCGCCGCCATGTTCGGAAGCCTGGAGAATATTCTGCTCAAAGAACGGCCGGACCGGATTCTGCTCCTGGGGGACACGAACAGCGCGCTGTGCGCCATCCTCGCCGAGCGGATGGGCATTCCTGTGGTGCATATGGAAGCGGGAAACCGCTGCTACGATTTGAAAGTGCCGGAGGAGAAAAACCGCCGTGTCATAGACGCTGTCTCCACCATAAATATGCCCTATACCCAGCAGAGCAAGCGGCATCTGCTCAGCGAAGGATTTCCCAGCCAGCGCATTGTATTAACCGGAAATCCGATTCATGAAGTGATTACACAGTATGAGCGGCAGATTGACGCCAGCGATATACTGGACCGGCTGAACCTTACGGCAGGCCAGTACTTTCTGGTTACTGCACACCGGGCTGAAAATGTGGATGATCCCGAATCGCTGCTGCAGATTATGTCCGGACTGAACCTGGTGGCAGAGCACTTTGGCATCCGCCTGATCTGCAGCATCCATCCCCGTACGCGTTCCAAGCTGACGGAGGAGTTCAAGCTTGTGATGAACCCGCTGGTTGAATTCCATGAACCTTTCGGATTTTTTGATTTTGTCCATTTGGAACGGTATGCCCTTTGCGCGATTACCGACAGCGGTACCGTTCAGGAAGAATGCTGCCTGATGGGAGTGCCGACGGTAACGATCCGCCGGACGACAGAACGTCCGGAAACCGTAGACTGCGGCAGCAACGTAGTGTCAGGAGTGGAGAAGGAGAGTATTTTGCGCTGCACCCGGCTTATGACGTCACTGAGTCCCGAATGGGAGGCGCCGGAAGGTTATTTGACCCCGGATGTCTCCGTGAAGGTAGTCAAATTTTTGCTTGGAGGGAACCTGCATGTTCAATAATAAAAGAATTTTGGTTACAGGCGGAACCGGTTCCTGGGGGCATGAACTCATCCGGCAGCTTTTGCCGCAGAACCCGAGAGAGATTGTCATTTTCTCCCGCAGCGAGTCTGCTCAAGTGGCAATGAGCCGGGAATTTGAGGATTCCCGCCTTAGCTTCATCATCGGCGATATCCGTGACAAGGACGCTTTGGTGGCGTCTTGCCGGGGGATTGATTATGTCTTTCATCTGGCGGCGCTCAAGCATGTTCCGGTCTGCGAGGACCAGCCGTATGAGGCGCTCAAGACCAACGTGGTCGGCACCCAGAACGTCATTGAAGCAGCCATCGCCTGCAATGTGGAAAAAGCCATTTACATCTCCACCGACAAAGCTGCCAACCCCTCTAATTTCTACGGCATGACCAAGGCGATCGGGGAGAAGCTGTTCGTCTACGCCAACCTGCTGGGCTCAAAAACCCGGTTCGTGACGGTGCGCGGCGGCAATGTGCTTGGAACAAACGGCAGTGTAGTCCATCTGTTCATGAAGCAGATCAAGGACAAGGGACAGGTGCGGATTACCGATATGAAAATGACCCGCTTCTTTTTCACCCTGCGCGATGCCATAACCTTGCTGTTCAAGGCCTCCGAAGTGAGCCTGGGTGGTGAAATCTTCGTAATGACTATGCCAACCTGCCGGATTGTCGATCTGGCCGAAGTGCTGATCGAGGCTTCCGGAAGACGGGATGTGAGCATTATTGAAGCGGGTATCCGCCCTGGCGAAAAAATCCATGAGATTCTTATGAGCGATTTCGAAAGCCAGACAACAGTGGTCTATGATGAGCAGTATCTGGTCATCCTGCCTACGCTGGATATGCCTGAATTAAAAGTCCATTACAGCAGGTATCCCCATGTTTCCTTCAACAGCTTCAGCTCCGAGAACAACCTGATGGACCAGGAGGAGATCAAGGAAATCCTGATCCGGGGAGGGTTCCTAGAGTGAAGCTGCTTATCCTCGGCGGAAACGGTATGGCGGGTCACATGCTGGCGGATTACTTCCGCCGCCAGGGCAAACATCACGTCTTCCATACAACCCGGGATAAGAGAGATCTTGGCGGGCTGTATGTAGATGCCGATGATATTGCCGGAGTTGAAAAGCTGGTCGAAATCGTCTCTCCCCATTGCATCATCAATGCGCTGGGCGTGCTGAATCAATTTGCCGAACGCGACCCGATTGGGGCATACCATGTGAACGGGTTTCTGCCCCACCGGCTGCGCCGGGCGGCGGACAGCGTTCATGCCCGGCTTATTCATATCAGTACCGACTGCGTGTTCGAAGGAACACGCGGCGGTTACACAGAGAATGATACGCCTGACGGCACATCTGTGTATGCGATCACTAAAAGTCTTGGAGAAGTGCGGGAGCCTGGACACCTCACGATCCGAACCTCCATCATTGGTCCGGAAATCCGCCCCTCGGGCATTGGACTGATGGAATGGTTCCTGGCCCAGAAGGGAACGGTGTCCGGCTACCTGCGGGTGATGTGGAATGGGGTCACCACTCTGGAGCTGGCCAAAGCTATAGATTCCCTGCTGGGATCGGAGATCTCCGGGCTGATCCACCTTGCCCATCCGCAGCCGGTCAGCAAGTATGAGCTGCTGCGGCATATGCAGGAAGCGTTCCGCAAGGAGGATGTCGAGATCATCCCCGAGTCCGCGCATATTCAGGACCGCACGCTGATCAGCACCAGAGCGGATGTTCAGGTGCAGCTTCCTTCGTATCCTGTGATGCTGGCAGAGCTGGCGGCCTGGATGAAACAGCCGGCGATGTCGATATGAAGGCGCGGAGGCTTCTGATTACCGGGGCTTCCGGATTTACCGGAAGGCATGCGGTAGCTTACTTCCATGCAGCAGGGGTTGAAGTGACTGCCGTGGTGCGGAGCTCCACAGCCGCTGCAAGTATTTTTCCGGCGGGTGTGAAGCAGCAGGTCTGCGATTTGAGCGACCGTAAGGCAGTGAACACAATGATTGAAGAGGTTCAGCCGGATGAAGTGCTGCACCTTGCCGGCAAGAACTCAGTCCCGGAATCCTGGCAGGACCCGCTGCTCTATATGGAAACGAACGTGATGTCCACACTCTATTTGCTGGAGGGATTGCGTACCCGGCCGGCCCGACGTATTCTGGTGGCCGGCTCTAGGCTTAAGTTCAAGCCGGGCCTTGCGGAAGGACCGCCCCATCCCTACAGCTTGAGCAAAACCCTGGAGGAGCTGGTGTCCCTGGCCTGGTGCACGCTGTTCAAGCAGCCGGTGCTGCTTGCAGAGCCCTGCAATCTGATCGGGCCCGGCCCATCCACGGGCTTCTGCTCCTTGCTGGCACAGCATATTGTGCGGAGTGAGGCCGCTGCAGGTACAGCTGAAATGCTTCCGCCATTCAAGCTCTCTTCACGGTTTGCCCTCAGGGACTTTCTTGATGTGCGGGACGCGGTCAGAGCCTATGACTGTATCCTGCGTTGTGGAGAGCAAGGGAAGATCTACAGCATTGATTCCGGTACCCAGCGGGAACTTGGAACGATTGCTGAGCAACTGCTGGCACATGCGGCTGTTCCGGTAGCGATGGAATGGGGTCCGGTTCACACGGATGCGGAACAGGCAGCTGTTCCATCGGCAGCTGCCGTGCCGGCTGCGTTGTCCAGAGCATTAGTTAATCAAGAAGGATTATCCGCATCCCCCGAGGATAATGCCGCCAGTCTCGGCTGGAGCCCGCAGATCGAGCTGTCCCGTTCACTTGCAGATATTGTGGACTATTACCGGGCAAGCATAGAAGGAGGAGCTTCATGAAACCGAGAGTATCCGTGGTGATTCCTTTTTACAATTGCCCTTATATCGAGCAGGCGCTGCAAAGTGCCTTGAACCAATCCTGGCAGCCCTATGAGATCATCGTTGTCGACGATGGCTCCACCATGCACGCAGACCGGATTACACCATATCTTCCTTATATCCACTATCTGGGGAAGGCCAATGGAGGCACCGCATCTGCACTGAATCACGGGATCCGTCATGCCACAGGCGACTATATTGTCTGGCTCAGCTCGGATGATATGTTCTACCGGGACAAGATTAACAATCAGGTGCTGTTTATGGATCAGAACCGCTTCCTGATCACTTACACCAACTTCAATTATATTAATGGAAGCTCACAGCTGACCGAGCTCAATGCGGCCGTGGTATTTCCGAGCCACCTTGACTATTTGCGCTGTTTTCTGCAGGGTAATCCGATTAACGGCTGCACCGTGATGTTCAAACGGGAGCTGTTCGGCGCCATAGGGCTTTTTGATGAGGCGCTGCCCTACACCCATGATTATGATCTGTGGTTCCGGGCGATTCTGAACGGGTATCCGCCTGTGATGCTGAACCAGTCCCTGACCGCCTACCGGCGGCATGACGGAATGGGAACACTGAAGCATTATGATGTCATCCTGGCTGAGGCTGCGGCGACCAACGCCCGTTACAGCCCCATGCTCCGAGGCTTAATTGCCTCAATGGGAGGATGAGCTGCAATCTGGTAGTTTTGGGAGGTTGAATCGATGTACCGGGAAATTGAAGTAAAAGACTTTCTTCCGGTTCTGCTGGAGCACCTGAAATTCGCAGAGACTATTCTTGATGTGGGCAGCGGAACCGGTACGCTGCTTGAACGCTATGAGGCTTCCGTGGTGATTGGCCTGGATATTCACAGGCCCTATCTGCTGCACCGCAAATATACTGCCCCCCATATCATTCCTGTGCATGCCGATGCCGGACATATCGATAAGCTGTTTCTTCCGCGCACCTTCTCGGCGGTGACGCTGATCGACTCCCTGGAGCATTTTACCATGAGCGAGGGCAAGGAGCTTTTACGGAAAGCGGAGGTTATCGCTGCGGACCGCGTGGTTGTTTTTACCCCACGCGGTTTTTTCCCCCAGGAAGGAACGGATCACTACCACCTGCACGGAGAACACTTTCAAAAACACCGCAGCGGCTGGGAGCCGGAGGATTTTGCGGAGCTGGGCTATGCTGTAACTGTGCTTAAAGGCTATCATCATGCGGAGAATCCTTCCTTCCGGGAAGCGTTCGGACCGGACCACGCGCCACTGGATGCCTTACTGGCCTGTAAAACCGTATAAATTTTCAATCCGGGAGGGAGGTGAGCGCATGAACTATGGAACCAGGGTTTCGGTGGTTATCCCATTTTACAATTGTCCATATGTGCATCTTGCCATAGAAAGCGTGCTGGGGCAGAGCTACCCGGATATTGAGATTATCGTTGTGGATGACGGGTCAACTCTTTACACGGAGAAGCTTGCTCCCTATATCAATCGTGTCAAAGTGCTCCGCAAAACAAACGGCGGTACCGGCTCGGCCCTCAACCTGGGAATTTCTTCGGCCAGCGGGGCATATTTCGCCTGGTTAAGCGCCGATGACTGTTTTCATCCCGATAAAATCAGCCGGCAAATGGAGGCCTTGCGTGTTACACATACCTTCTTTAACCATACGGCTTATTACTATATCAATGAACTGGGGGAACATTTCGCCGGGAAGGTCAGTATGCCTTTTTCCAGCAGAGCCGGGCTGATCGAGGCCCTGATGACGGGCTGTCCGGTGAATGGCAGCTCTGTGATAATGGATATGAACGTATTCAGGAAGGTCGGACTGTTTAATGAGAGATTGCTGTATACCCAGGACTATGATCTATGGCTGCGCACTTTGCCGCATTATGAATGGTCCTATATCGAAGAGCCGCTGCTGGATTACCGGGTCCACCAGGGAATGGGCTCCATCCTCCACAGTGAGGCGCAGAACCGGGAAATTAAGCAGGTACAGGAACTGCATTACCAGTCTCTTTCAAGGCTGCTTAGAAAGGAGAGAGGAAGATGAGAATTACCTTTCCCGTTCTGACGCTGTCCAGGGGAGGCGCGCAGAGGATGCTGGCGGAACTGGCCAACCGTCTTGCTGGAATCGGCCATGAAGTAACCATTCTGATGCCGTCCCAAGGCGTTGTAGAATATACAATGAAATGTCCGGTTATCTTTGCCGGACCCACCCGGATTTCGGAGGACGATTTTCCCGTGGGGGATGTGATTGTCTCGAACTATTTCACGACTGTACCCGTGGCGCAGCGGGCCAGTGAACAAGGGAAGGGGATACACATCCGCCTGGCACTCTGCTATGAGCCAACGTTTCTGCCGAATAATAACGAGTCGTTCGCCTCCTATCATATCTCACCGAATTTGCTGGTGATCTCACGCTGGCAGCAGGGAATTGTCCATATCAATCATGGAATCAAGGGCCGGATTGTGCCGGTTGGCGTCAGCGACGGCTTTTACAATAGGCACTTCCGTGAAGCGAACAAGAAGCTTGTGGTCTCTGCCATTGTACGCAAGCCGGAAGGGGGCTTTTCGGGGCACCGGGAACAGGAGTATCTCCTGCAGCAGCTGGACTTGATTAAAGCACAGCATCCGGAGGTCGAGCTTTATCTGATCACACCACCTGGAGAATATGCAGAATCATCCTGGCTGCAGTCTCTTTTTGCCGGCGGGTACTACCATCTTCGTACTCCCTTAAATGATGAGGAGCTTAGTTGTCACTATAGTGAAAGTGATATTTTTATCAGCTCCAGCACCTATGACAGCGGATCGCTCCCGGGTCTTGAAGCGATGCGCTGCGGGGCGGCACTCGTTACAGTCTACTCTGGAGGCAATCTTGAATACTGTGTCCATGAGGTTAACTGCCTGATGTCTTACCGGTATGAGAACCGGCTGGCTCAAGATGTTGTAACTCTCATCCGGGATAAGGAGCGGCGTGAACGTCTGGCCAAAAGCGGGGAGGAAAGCTCATTGCAGTTCACCTGGGAGAGGAGCGTAAACATTTTCCAGGCGGAGCTGTTCGATATTATATCGAAGCAGGGCTGAATCAGAGTGCTGAGCAGCTTAAAGAACCTTCAAATCCACGTGACTGTGTGGGATTGAGGGTTCTTTTGTGTTTAAAAAATGGCGAAGGAATTCATCATCCGGCGAAAGGACTGGGCATATTCTTCAGAGCCGAAATTGGAGACCATATGGAGACGTCCCTGTTCCCGGATGGATTCGCGAAGCGGCAGATTATCCATCAGCTCCAATCCTTCGTTAACGGCGGCTTCCACATTGCCAAGCGGATAGAATTTTCCCGTTACATTATGGATGATAAAAGACCGCACCCCGTCGGAATCCGTACTCAGTACCGGGCAGGTACAGCAGACGGCCTCGGCAACCGCATATCCAAAGCCCTCGGTGATTGAAGAGGACAGCAGAAAGCCTCCTGAAGCGGCTATGGAGGAGTAATACACCGGCATTAAATGATTGGGAATATTGGTGAATACATTCAGCCGGTCATGCAATTCCAGCGCATGCAGCTCGGTATTGAACAGCTGTTTTTGCTCCGCGGACGCAAGGTCCGGGTCATGGAACATCCACAAATGCAGATCGGGTTTGCGCCGGCGGATCAAATGTGCAACCTTCAGGTATTCGCTCCAGTTCTTATTCGTCTCCAGACGTCCCACCCAGGCAATAACCGGATCACATGGAACTTCACCTGAAATGTGCCGGAAGGACTGGACATCTACAATATTGGGAATGACATAACGCTGCAGCCATGGGCAGATGGAAATGAACAGCTCCAGCAGGTGGTCTGTGGGCGGAATCAATACAGCGTTGCAGTAGGAACGTAAGAAGGGCACTGCCTCCGTAACCACAAGCTTTGCATCAGTGCGTGTTCCCAGACCCTGGGATTCGTAAATCAAGATACCGCCATACCCTAGGCGGCGAAGGCGCTCCAGCAGCAGATAATCCGAGGTTACAATAATGGCATCATAGTTGTGGGTGTCGAGCACACCTTTGATATCTTTATCTGTGGGAGCTATAAATACAGGGAAATCTGCTGGGCTTTGACTGTTTGAACCCGCCATCAGATACAGCACATGACACTCAATGCCGTTGCGTTGCAGACTTTCGCACCGCAGCTTGTTCAATGTCTCCACTCCGCCGCTGGGCACATAAAATGTGAATAAAACCTTCAAGCTTATCCCTCCTGACTTTACCTTGCGGAGAAACACCGGCGCCCTTCGCAAAAGCAGGGTCTGCTGTTTATAAGATACGCCGGACTTCCCTTACAGGTGACGATGAAAGGGCGCTATGCCAAATCCTTTCAGGATAGCCTGGCCGGATGAGGGCCATTCTAATGATTGTTACGCTGCATAACTAACAATTTTAGAGATGGAGGATGAATTCATGTTGCGATCGAAGATCAGCATGTCGGTTTCCGCTGCGCTGCTTCTGGGCATGGTAAGCATCACAGGCTGCGGTGCCAATAACACGGCAAGCGATAATAATGTTCAAACTAAAAATGTGCGCGGGGTCCAAGACGGACGGCTGGGTGTTAACTCCGCACAGGGAGTGAGAGCCAATGCCTTCGATAAAATGCAGATGAGCGAGGAGCTGGCCGACCGGATTGCGGCTATGCCAGAGGTCCGTTCCGCCAATGTACTGGTGGCAGGTAAAAGTGCATATGTTGCCGTAGTCATGGATGAAGCCTCAGGCGGCGTTCATGCCAAAGGCACCGGCAATACTACGCGGATGAACAACTACACGGGTACGGGCACAGTGGCCGGCAACGGAAGAACCTTAGGCCGCACAACTACGGGAGTCACCGGGATGGACACACGGGGTTCTAGAGACGGTGTGCTTGGAATGACAGGAGTGGGCGGTTCGATGACTGGCATTCCCGGAAGCCTGTCAACCGGCAGAGGGACTGTAGGTGGAACCGGCTTAGCCAATCCAGGGGCTTTTACAGGCAACGGGGGCAACGGAATCATGTCCGGGAACAACATAACCGATGGGCGGGTCATGAGACGGGATATCGATAGAAGTATGGGAACGGCGGCAGGAACCCGCACAATCACTCCGTTCAGCACCAATGGAGTTAATGGTACTAATGGTATGAATGATACTGTGACGCAGGATATGAAGGACAAGATTGCCGCCGAGGTCCAGAAATACGATAAAAACATCGATAATGTCTACGTATCCGCCAATCCTGATTTCGTGGAACGGGCAAACTTTTATGCCCAGGAATTCCGTGCAGGCCATCCGCTGAAAGGCTTTGCGCAGGAATTCAGCACAATGGTCGGCCGGATCTTCCCGACACGGAGCGGATACTGATCTTAACCTGATTTTGCTTAGTATTCTTTTCTAAGTGATGTATTATTCCAAATAATGAGCACATATTACAAAAAACGCAGCCCCCTCCGGCCTAATAACCGGGTGCGGGGCTGCGTTTGATGAATTAAGACATTTAAGCATCAGCTTATGCTGCGCCCGTTAATCCAGACTCCGCGCAGGTTCAGCGTATCATCCAGCAGCAGAATATCGCCGCGTTTACCGGCTTCCAGTGTCCCGATGGACCGCTGCAAGCCGAGGGCTTCCGCCGGTGTCAGGCTGGCGGCTCTGGAGGCTTCCTCCAGAGTCAGACCGACCTCCTGCACCAGATAGCGGAACCCGCGGATCATGGTCAGCGTGCTTCCCGCGAGGGCCTCTGGATTCTCCTTCAGTCTGGCTACACCGTCACGGACCAGGACGGGGAGATCCCCGATGGTATATTCGCCGTCACTGAGTCCGGTCGCCGACATGGCATCTGTGATCAGCAGCAGATTCCCTTCATTCTTCAGACGGGCGAGCACGGAGATGGCTGCCGGATGCACATGAATGCCGTCGGCAATAATCTCCGCCCGGATGCGCGCATCGAACAGAATGGCGCCAGCGGCCCCCGGCTTGCGGTGATGAAGCGGGGTCATCGCATTGAACATATGCACAGCCTGATTCAGTCCCGCGTCCGCGGCAGCGATCACCTCTTCAAAGGCAGCGTTCGTATGGCCTAGTGCTGCGGTTATGCCATGTTTTCGCAGCCAGGTAATGGCCGCAAGCGCACCGTCGCCTTCCGGGGCGAGGGTCACCTGCCGGACCAATCCCGGATATAAGGCTTCCCACTGCTCCAGCCATTCAATATTGGCAGGAACGATATGCTCGGGGTTCTGCGCTCCTGACCACTTGGGGCTGATGAACGGGCCTTCCAAATGAACGCCTGCCAGCTGGGCAAAGGGCATGGGGGCGGAGCGGAAGGCGTGTACCTCCGCAAGCGCACGGTCAATATCTTTTTTATCCGCAGTCATGGTTGTGGCCAGCATGGTGGTGGTTCCCTGCGAGGCATGAAACCGGGTAATCGCCTTCAGTGCCTCCGCATCTGCATACATGAAATCGAAGCCGTCTCCGCCATGCACATGCACGTCGACAAAGCCCGGAATCAGCAATGCGCCGCAGTTGTTCTCGTTGCCTGCGGGCCAATGGACATAAGCTTCCGGCAGCCAGGCAGCTTCACCCGCATAATGAATGGCCTCTTCCGATACAGCGACCACACCCTCTTCAATGATCCCTGCTGGTGTGAGTACTTTTCCGAAGAGCAGCTGGCCTGTGGTGATCGTTATTTCAGCCATTTTGCCGCACCTTCATCAAGCAGGACTACGACATTGGGATGGCTCTGGAGCAGGGAAGCCGGGCATTGTGTCGAGATTGGACCTTCAAGCGCATTTTTTACGGCTTCTGCTTTCTCTTCACCGCGCACCAGCAGGACAATTTGCCGGGCCTTGAGAATGCCGCCAATCCCCATGGTAACCGCCTGCCGTGGAACATCTTCCCGGCTGTCGAAGAAGCGGGCATTGGCTTCCAGTGTCTCGGGCAGCAGGTCAACGACATGAGTGCCGCTGGTAAGGCTGGCATCCGGCTCATTGAAGCCGATATGGCCATTGCTGCCGATCCCCAGAATCTGCAGATCCACCGGACCGCCTTCCTCCAGCAGCTTGTCGTATGCAAGGCATTCTGCATCCAGATCAGCCGCGTTGCCATTCGGGACATGTGTTTTGGCGAGATCAATATCAATGTGGTTGAACAGGTGCTCATTCATGAAGCTGCGGTAGCTCTGCGGATGATCGCCAGGCAAGCCGACGTATTCATCCAGATTAAAGGATGAGGCTTTGGCGAAGCTGACGATGCCTTTGGCGTGCATTTCCACCAGCTTGGCATATACGCCAACAGGCGAGCTTCCGGTAGCTAGGCCCAGCACAGCTTTGGGATTGCTCTGCAGCAGGCTGACAATCAGGCCCGCTCCGGTCTGCGCGAAATCTTCATCACTTGTAAACTTCAAAATATTCATTAAGATTGACCTCCCCGTTTGTGACGGTAATGTTGGACATTCAAGTAAGACTGCTCCAGCTTGGGAATGAAATCCCCAAACCGTGTGCTGACCATTCCGGTGAATAAAATATCAATGATGTGCAGCTGCGCGATCCGTGAAGCCATGTCGCCCCGACGCATGCCCTGCTCAAGTGAGGAAGAGAACAACGGGATATCGGCCAAAGTAGCGAGCGAACTGCTTCCATAAGAGGTTAGCGAGATCGTAGCGGCTCCGCTCGCTGCGGCACAGCTTAAGGCGTCAATCGTTTCCGGAGTTTCCCCGGAATAGGAGACCGCGAACGCCACATCACCCTCCTGGAGTGAAGAAGCGGACGTAATCTGCATATGGGAATCGGCAAAAGCGGTGCAGTTCACGCCGATGCGGATCAGCTTCTGATAGAAATCCTGGGCCACGATTGAAGAGGTAGCCATCCCGTACAGATCCACCCGCCGGGCCCGGCATAAGACATCAATAGCGCTCTGCAGCCGCTCCAGATCAAGCAGCGAAGTGGTATCGCGGATGGAAGCCAAATGATTGGCCTGCATCGCTTCTACAATCACTGAAAGCGGGTTGCCTGCAACAATATCCTGGTAAGAGGACCCGCTGCCCTGAGGTGAAACGTCACTATGGGCAATCTCCGCAGCCAGCTTGACCTTGAAATCCGGAAACCCTTTGAAATGCAGAACCTTACAGAACCTTGTAATCGTAGCAGGGCTGATGCCGCATTGCTCTGCCAGCTCCGTAATGCCCATATGGACAATTTCCCCGGGAGAGGCCAGAATCCGCTCCGCCAGCTTGCGCTCCATCTGTGACAGCTTGGATTTCTCATGCTCCAGAGCATACAGGATGGGAGACATCCCTCCACCTTCTTTTCTTCAGCTAGTGAAATTATTTTTATAATTATGTCAATATATAAGAAAATTATTTTCATAAATAGAATAAGGCATAACCCGTAAGGA